>Ga0307488_10005330_pt1 | contig 10626 bp, 9 predicted proteins | sample SB02metaG_FD_202248 | JGI IMG/M metagenome (GOLD analysis project Ga0307488, IMG submission 202248) | Sea-ice brine microbial communities from Beaufort Sea near Barrow, Alaska, United States - SB 0.2 | ecosystem: Environmental > Aquatic > Marine > Coastal | place: USA: Alaska | collected 2017-05-06
ACTGAAATAACCCCAGGTGCCGGGCAATTTCTATTGAAGCTAAGCGCCAAATAGAGACAACGAGTTGTGGAGTACTAGGTTGATGTGAACAGGAAAGGTTTACTTCCTGCGCTTACTCCAAACGTCGAACGCTACTGCAAGCAAAAGCACCAGTCCCTTGATGGTCATCTGAATGTCAATTCCAACGGAGTTTAGATTCATGCCGTTAGCTAGCACTCCCTGAATCATGCCCCCAAGCATTGAGCCAGTAACTGTTCCGACGCCGCCAGATACCGCCGCGCCGCCGATGAACACAGACGAAATAGCGTCGAGCTCGAAGCCCTCTCCGGCCTTCGGGACGGCCGAATTCATTCTCGCGGCGATTAATACTCCAGAAAGAGCAGCCAGTGCCCCCATGTTGACGAAAATCAGGAAGTTCACCTTCCGAACGTTAATTCCGGAAAGGACTGCCGCGTTTAGGTTTCCGCCGATTGCGTAAATGTAGCGTCCAAATGGAGTCCTGGTCATGACGATCGTGTAGCCAATAACTAGCACCACCAAAACAATCAGAGTGATTGGAATTCCGTTGGCCTGTGAGAGCTGGAATCCCACGTAGGCGAGCATTATGCTCAGAATTATGCTCTTTACATAGAACCAGCCTCGCGGCTCCACTGCCTGCCCGTACTTGATTTTCCCTGATCGCTGGCGCAACGACACAAACCACATGGCGAACAGTGCTGCACCAGTAACCAATAGGGCAGTGAAGTTATAAGTGGGGGACATCCCCACAAGTGCATTGAGCGATTGCTCTTTATCGAGGAAGCCATTACCGATGGCTCGAAACTCGTCTGGGAAAGGTCCTACGTTCGTGTTTTGCAGCGTCAAGAGCGCCATACCTCGGAACAAAAGCATTCCAGCCAAGGTCACAATGAACGCTGGAATTCCAACATATGCAATCCAAAAGCCTTGCCAGACCCCCACCAGACAGCCCACCAAGATTGCTCCGACGATACCAGCCCACCATGGAAGAGCGGGCAGCCATTCCCAGCCGTCCTGCTCCAGGGGCCGCACGACTAGGATTCCAGCGACACCGCCAATAAAGGCAGCGATCGACCCAACCGAAAGATCAATGTGGCCAGCGATAATGACCATCACCATTCCAATTGCTAAGACCAGAATGTAACCATTCTGAACTACCAGATTGGAGAAGTTACCTGGGGCAAGAGAAACCGCATCCGGGGTGGTGATTGCGAAAAAGATGACAAGGCCGATGAGGGCTAAAAAGATACCGTTTTGCCGAAGGTTGACGCCAGCGAAGCGCTGCCTCACTCCAGACAGGGCATCCCTGCCACTAGCAATAATTGAAGACATTACTCTTTACCTTTCTCGGTGGTCATATATTTCATAAGAAGTTCCGGTTTAGCGTCCTTACGCTCAACCTCTCCCGTTATGCGCCCTTCAGCAATAGCATAAATTCGGTCACAAATTCCTATCAGCTCCGGGAGCTCGGAGGAGATGACGATTATTCCCTTACCCTCTGCGGCAAGCCTCTGAATAATGAGGTAAATCTCATACTTGGCACCGACGTCGATGCCCCTGGTCGGCTCATCAAGAATGAGAACATCTGGGTCCACGTTAATCCACTTGGATAGAACTACCTTCTGCTGATTCCCTCCAGAAAGTTGTCCTACTACAGATAAGACGCTCGGAGCCTTTATGTTCATGGACTCGCGGTACTCACTCGCTTTTTTAAACTCTTCGTTAGCGTTAACTAGCCCAAATGATACAAATGACTTTAGGGAAGCCAGCGAAATATTGCGCTTCACATCCTCGATCAGATTTAGTCCATAACGCTTTCGATCTTCAGTCGCATACGCTAATCCCTTGTCAATAGCATCTGCAATCGAACGGATTTTAATTTCTTTTCCGTCCTTGAAGACTCTCCCCGAAATGTTAGTTCCATACGATTTGCCGAAAAGGCTCCTAGCAAATTCAGTGCGACCAGCACCCATAATGCCCGCGAGACCGACTATCTCCCCTCGCTTGACATTCATTGAAATGTTGTCAACCACCACGCGACTAGAGTCAATTGGGTGGTGAGCGGTCCAGTTTTCAACCCGCAAAATTTCCTCGCCGATTTCGGGCGTGCGAGACGGATAGCGGTTCTCCATGTCCCTGCCGACCATCCCGCGAATAATCCGTTCTTGAGATACAGAATCTTTTTTCATCTTCAGCGATTCGATCATCTTGCCGTCTCTGATGATTGTGGTTGTGTCCGCAATATTTTCGATCTCGTTTAGCTTGTGAGAGATGATGATGGAGGTGATGCCCTGGCCTTTGAGGTGTCTTAGAAGATCAAGTAAGTGAGAGGAATCCTCGTCATTAAGTGCGGCCGTCGGCTCGTCTAGGATCAAGAGCTTTACTCTCTTGGATAAGGCCTTGGCGATTTCGACAAGTTGCTGCTTTCCTACTCCAATGTCTTTAATAGCAGTGTTCGGGTTCTCTGATAGCCCCACGCGAGCCATAAGCGCTGCTGCTTCTTTGTTCGTCTTGTTCCAGTTGATCAATCCGAAAGACTTGACCTCGTTTCCCAGAAAAATATTTTCAGCAATTGAAAGATGGGGACTAAGAGCGAGTTCCTGATGAATGATGACAATGCCCTCTGCCTCAGAATCTCTAATGTTGGAGAACTTCTTTATTTTGTCTTCGAAAACAATGTCGCCCTCGTAAGTCCCGAATCCATAGACCCCAGACAAAACCTTCATGAGCGTCGATTTGCCGGCTCCGTTCTCGCCGCAAATTGCGTGAATCTCTCCGCGTTCAACCGTGAGTGACACTTCTTCCAAAGCCATCACACCGGGAAATGTTTTAGTTATGCTGCGCATCTCAAGAATTGAGTTGGACATTCGAGCTCCTTGAGGACTTCATTTGTTGATACTGCTGGTGAGAAGAGAAGCTGGCCCCGGAGTTATCTCCAGGGCCAGCTAATCGAGTTAGTTAGCCTAAGTCCGCTTCTGCAATGTAGCCAGAGTCAACCAAGACTTCCTTGTAGTTATCTACTGTGACGATGTACGGGGTTAGAAGGAATGATGGAACTACCTTCACGCCGTTGTCGTATGTAGAAGTGTCATTAGTTACTGGGGTCTCACCGTTTAGAAGAGCAACAGCCATACCTGCAGCAACGCCCGCTAGTTCACGAGTGTCCTTGAAGATGGTCGAGTACTGCTCGCCAGCGATCATCGACTTGACAGAAAGCACTTCGGCGTCCTGACCAGAGATGGTCGGTAGGTCCGTGTATCCGGCATCGGTCAGAGCTGCAATGATTCCACGGCTAATTCCGTCATATGGAGATAGAACTCCATCAACAGTTGCGCCCGCGTAGGTACCTACTAGTAGGTCCTCCATGCGCTTCTGAGCAGTTGCGCCGTCCCAGCGAAGGGTTGCCGCCTGCTCGATGTCAGTCTGGCCAGACTTCACAACAAGAACACCCGAGTCAATCAGTGGCTGTAGAACGCTAATCGCACCGTTGAAGAAGAAGTAGGCGTTGTTATCGTCTAGAGATCCAGCAAATAGCTCGATGTTTAGTGGGCCTGCAGCGTTTGCGCCGTCAGCTGAGGTTGAATCCTCAGAAGCGTAAACACCCATTCCAACTAGTAGTGAAGTTGCCTGCTGAACGCCAACCTTGAAGTTGTCGAAGGTTGCGTAGTAGTCAACATTTTCAGTGCCGGTGATCAAACGATCGTAAGCAATAACTGGAATGCCTGCATCCTTGGCTGCCTGAAGTACGTCAGTTAGCTGGGTACCGTCAATGGCTGCAATGATCAGGGCCTTTGCACCCTTTGTTAGCATCGCTTCAAGCTGTGCAACCTGTGTTGGGATGTCATCCTCTGCGTACTGCAAGTCAACATCAAAGCCTTCGGCTTCCATGGCTGCCTTGATGTTTTCACCGTCAGAGATCCATCGAGTTGAGGACTGTGTTGGCATAGAAACGCCGATTAGCCCACTGGCCACAACGGCGTCTGTTCCGGCGGATGCCGAAGTTGAAGTTTCAGTTGTTGCGGTGCTCGCGCAGCCGGCAAGAACCAATGCAGCTACCGCAAGGGTGCCTGTAATTCCGAGTAGTTTCTTGAACAACCCTGTTCCTTTCATCGTCGGTCGGACCCCCGAATGATTTGAATCTGAATGTGTCCAACTCATCCAGATTTTACATCGCTAGCTGCAAGCTAAAGCCTGAGGCCACCGAATCCTTTTGGCAAACTACGTGAGAAAATGTCGCTTCTGTTACCGCTCACATTTTTCCTTCCAAAATTGTTACACGGGGAATCACTCGGGAGCGCCATTATTTATAACTGTCCATAAACGTTTTGGTAACGAATGTATAAAGAATCGACGTCAGATTGCTCAAGCTGAATGCCCCCACCCATGCTCAGCGCGAGGTAAGAGCTCTTTGCAGCGTCCTCACACATGACAGCAGCCTTCAAGGCCTCCCTGGCGTTTGCGCCGATAGCAAAGACCCCATGTTGCTTCATTAAGACAGCCTTTGACCGGTGTCCGCGCAAGGTCTCAACTATGCCTTGACCGATGGAGTCGTCACCAATTTTGGCAAAAGGCCCCAGTGGTATTTCGCCTCCGAACTCATCTGCAATTGCAGTCAGGACACAAGGAATCGGCTTTCCGGCCGACGCCCAAGCGGCAGCGTAGTTCGAATGCGTGTGCACTATACCGTTCACCTCGGGCATATTGCGGTAGACGTAAGCGTGAGACGCAGTGTCACTTGAGGGCAAAAAATTCGAACCTTTCGCGTTTCCATCGAAGTCACAAAGCACCATTGACTCTGGAGTTAGTTCTTCGTAATCCAAGCCGGAGGGCTTGATAAGAAAGCCTCCCTCAATTCGCTGCGAAATGTTACCGCCGGTCCAAACCACCAGCCCAGAAGCCTTCAGCTGCGCGTGCAGCTTGGAAAGGCTTTTTCTTGCTTCCCCCTCACTAGCTAGCATCAAGCGCTTCCCTTCGCATCGCTTTTAGGCGCTTCATGGCATTGTTCGCACCCCGGCCAAAGTAATCATGCAGAATTTCATACTCGGCATAGAGTCGATCGTATTTGGCAGCTTGGACTTCGTTTGGCACGTAGAGGGACTTACTTACTCGCCCCATGGCCTCTGCGGCATCGCGCACATTTGCGTAAGAACCTGCCGCGACTGCGGCATGAATCGCCGAACCAAGAGCTGGGCCCTGCTCAGACTCAAGGACGCTCAACGGCAGCCTGGTTACATCGGAATAGAGTTGCATCAGGAAGTGATTCTTGATTAGTCCTCCGGCAACGATGTACTCCTCGACGTCCACGCCCGCTTCGCGGAACGTCTCGACAATTTTCCTCGTACCGAATGCAGTGGCCTCCAATAAAGCCCGGTACCCATCTTCAGCCTTGGTAGCCAACGTTGCGCCGATCAAAATTCCAGATAATTCATGGTCGACCAGAACGGAGCGATTTCCGCTGTGCCAATCAAGGGCAACTAAGCCATGCTCTCCAACCTCTTGGGCTTGCGCTAATTCCGTTAGATATTCGTGAATGCCGAGGTCTCTCTGTGCCGCTTCGACGAAGTACCTTGCAGGTACTTGATTATTGACGTACCAAGCAAAGATGTCACCCACGCCAGACTGGCCGGCCTCATAACCAAACAGGCCCGAGATAATGCCGCCGTCAACCACTCCGCACATTCCTGGGACCTCGGACTGATGATCGCTGCTCATGACATGGCAAGTTGAGGTGCCCATGATCGCAACCATTTGACCCGGCCCGGTCGCCTTAGCTGCCGGCGCAGTCACGTGAGCGTCGACGTTTCCAACTGCTACTGCGATGCCAATGGGCAAGCCTGTCCACGCTGCTGCTTCTGCGGTTAGTGTGCCAGCCGTGTCACCAAGTTGACCAATTTCGTGTGCCAATTTATCCTCGGCAAAGTCCGCGAAACCGGGATTTAGGGAAGCGAAAAACTCTTTCGACGGATACTCGCCATCTTGCAGGTTGCCCTTGTAGCCGGCCGTGCAGGCATTTCGCACATAATTACCGCAGAGACGCCAAACAATCCAATCCGCCGCTTCCACAAACTTGTCCATGGCCGAGTAAACCTCTGGCGCCTCCTCAAGAATTTGCAACCCCTTGGCAAGCTCCCACTCGGATGAAATCTGGCCACCATATCGAACCAGCCAGTGTTCGGAGCGCTCCCGCGCCATGTCATTAATTCGGTCTGCGTGAGGCTGAGCAGCGTGGTGTCTCCATAACTTCACGTATGCGTGAGGGTTGCCAGAAAACTCGTCAAAGTCTGACAGTGGGGTTCCGTCTATCTTTACTGGAACCATTGTGCATGCTGTGAAGTCGGTTGCGATTCCCACAATATCCTGGGGATCAACTCCCGCTTTTTTAATAGCCTCAGGCACAGCTCGCTTCAAAACGGCTATGTAATCGTTTGGGTCCTGCAGTGCCCAGTCAGGACCTAGCTTTTGGCCAGTGGAGTTCAACACAGTATCCATTACGGCATTCGGATACTCCACGACAGCGCTTCCGAGTTCTTGCCCATCGGAAACCCGAACGACAACGGCGCGGCCGGACAAGGAGCCGTAATCGACACCGATTACAAACTTGTCTTGTTGCATATAGTTCCCCTCAGTGGTGCGAAGCTATGCCAATGTTAGCGATAACATTCGAGTCGCAAAGCTCAAAAGAGTCACACTTCTATAACTTTGTCACCGATCCGGTGGATGCCCGAACTACCAGGTTAGGGACCAATCGATCAAGCTTCTTAAGGTGCTTGCCTGAGAGCTCGTCGAGCAATAGCTTCATTGCTCTGGAGCCAAGCTCAAGAAAATCCTGACGCACCGTGGTGAGAGGAGGCCAACAGAACTCAGACTCCTCTAGGTCGTCGAAACCGACTACGCTCAGGCGACCAGGAACCTCAACACCGCGCTCTCTCATTGAGCGGAGTAACCCGATGGCCATTCTGTCATTGGCCAGAAACACGGCGGTGATATCACGGCGATTTATGTCAAGCTCATTGCCAATGCGGTAACCAGCTTGAAGGCTCCAGTCGCCATTTATGACTTGAGGGCTCAGGTTCGCGTTCAGCATGGTGGATGAATATCCCGCAGAACGTGCGCTCGATTCGAACCAATTCGATGGGCCCGAAACATGAACTATGTTTCGATGACCTAAGTCAATTAGGTGTTGAGTAGCGGACGCGCCTCCCGCGAAGTTGTCCACCGAAACAGCCAACTCGTCCATTTGATACATCGAGTCCAGTGTTACAACCGGAATCCCTGAAACCTGGCGGCGCACCTCCGCTACAGCCTCAAGGTGAGGTGTGACAACCGCCAGACCTTCAATTCCAAGTTTGAGAAGGTGCTCTATGCCTTCCCCTACTGATGTCGGGTTTCCCGGGTCGATGCCGCAGGTCACGACAAAGAAACCCTCGGCTCTGGCGGCGGTCTCCATGAAATGGACCATTGAGGCCGGACCAGAGTGATGAGTATCCGAGGCTAAAATCCCGAGCATCTTGGTCTTGGAGGAGGCCAGGGCTCGGGCGGCTTGGTTGGGCCGATACCCGAGAGACTCCATGGCGCTCAAGACGCGGCTCTTAGTCTCGGGTCGAATTGACGGGCTGTTATTCAAAACCCTAGATACCGTTTGATGGGAGACCTTGGCAAGGCGGGCAACATCGTAAATGTTGGATTGCTTCTGCGTGCTATCCACCGAGTGCTCCCCGAAGGTCACTCTCAATCTCATGTAACCGCATTTTCCAGCCCTTTATCTGATTCGGGAGCAGCGCGAAGCGAAACCTTATGGTCACAGTAATCTCTTCGGATTTTTCTGACAGCCTGATGTCAATTTCACCCACCGACTCTGTTACAAGAACAATACGCTTTGGTAAAAAAATCATTGAGTAGCTTGCACCGTACTCTTGTTCGTTGGAAACGTATTTGAGCTTGGCCCCAGTGCGAAAGTCGAATTTTCGAAAAGTTCCGAGCCAGCCGTCAATCCCACTATGAGTTATGAACGGTGCCAGAGCCTTGGCAATTGTGCCGATTGAAACAATAACAAGCTCCGTATCGATCACGGTCTTTTTTGGGTCAGGCTTCGGAGATGCTGCAAAACCTACAAAATTGTCGGTCATTTTGGGGTTCGCTCTCTGGCTGCGAAAGTGTAGCCGGCAACTCCAAACGCCATCGCCAACAGCCCGTGCGCTGCGAACATTAATACAGTGAAGCTAGTGAAGGGGTCGCCTCCAAGCAGTGGGTTGAGCCACAAAAGCGCCAACGGCAGGAACAAGAAGGAAAACGTGGATCTGGCCCGAACCCCCAGCCAGAGCATCCATGCCGAACCGAACAACGCAAATAAGGTCATGTAAAGCGGGTAGCCATCACCAGATTGAATGAATGTCTGGCTCGCAAAGAAGAAGGCCAGAATGACCGCAACCCAACTCGGAGCCGGTCTTTTGGGCCGCTCCCCTAAAAGGGTCCAGTTGGCTTTATCCACAAATAAACCCTACCTCCGGTGAGTGCTTCTAGACGTTTCTGCTATTGAGTCGGTAGTAAGCGCTGGACCACTGCAGTTCTTTTCGAAGTGACTTGGGAGTTGTGTCTCTGTCAATCTCCACCAGTTCCACGCCTGCTATCCGAGCAAAATCGGTGAGCGTTTCCTGACTGACTGAGTTTGTCAGAACCGTGTGATGCGAGCCACCGGCAAGCATCCATGCCTCCGCCGAAACTTGAAGCGACGGCTCCGGCTCCCAGATTGCACGAGCAACAGGCAGATTGGGTAGGTCTTCGGTTGGCTCAACTATGTTTATCTCGTTTGTAATCATTCGGAACCGAGCACCCATGTCCGCAATGCAGAGCACTCTTCCAGAAGATGGCCTAGCGGTGAAAACCATTCGAACTGGATCCTCTTTGCCGCCAATTCCTAGGGGGTGAATCTCGATTCTTGGCTTCTGGCCGGAGATGGTTGGACAGACTTCCAGCATGTGTGCTCCCAGGACCTTTGGAGCTCCAGGACCGAAGTGATAGGTGTAGTCCTCCATAAAGGACGTGCCACCATCCTGCGGGGTCATCGATTTGACTATTGCCAAAAGGGCAGCAGTCTTCCAGTCACCTTCGCCGGCAAAACCATAGCCGTCTGCCATGAGGCGCTGAACCGCCAACCCAGGGAGTTGACGCAGGGTCCCCAAGTCCTCAAAGTTAGAGGTGAAGGCTGAGTAGCCCCCTTCCTCCAAAATTGCCCGAATGGCTATTTCAATTTTTGCTCCGTACTGCAGAGACTCATACTTTGCTGCACCCTTGTGAAGCTCTGGAGCGATGTCATATTCACTCTCATAGATTGAACAGAGTGCGTCGGCTTCCTCGTCTGATACCTCAAGGACTCGGTCAGCTAAAGTATTGACGCTCAACTGCTCTATTGACATCCCGAAAGTCATTTGGGCCGACACCTTGTCGCCATCGGTAACAGCGACGAACCTCATGTTGTCACCGAACCTCGCGACCTTGAGGTGTTGAGACTTGTTCCAACCGACAGTTGCCCACGCCCAAGCATCTACTTCACTTAGGACACGGGGATCTGTCGGAAAGCCTACGACCACCTTGCGGGTCAGATCCATGCGGCTGAGCATGTGGGCGTACTCGCGATCTCCGTGAGCTGCCTGGTTTAAGTTCATGAAGTCCATGTCGATTGTCGCCCATGGGAGTGATTGACCTGCCTGCGTGTGCAAATGAAGTAGTGGCTTTTTCAGTGCGTCGAGGCCATTGATCCACATTTTTGCAGGAGAAAAGGTGTGCATCCAAGTAATGACTCCAACGCATTCTGCACTTGCGGTTGCGGCCAACAGGGTCGCTTTTATTTCCTCGGGGGTCTTTACGACCGGTTTCCAGACAATCTTGATGGGCGCACTCATGCCTGGCGAGAGCTGATCAACAACAGCCTGAGACTGCTCGGCTACCTGCCTGAGCGTCTCTTCACCGTAAAGGTTTTGGCTGCCAGTAAGAAACCAAATTTCCTGAGTCTTCGAATCCATTTCCAGTCCCTGCCTCGTTGATGATTGAATCACCTCAAGCATAGGTGTTAGCGTTCACATTCTCGAAAGCGTTGAATGCCACTGCAGTGCTAAACCTTCTCGGTCTTCACTTAGCTATTTCCTTTGATTAGATCTTTCCATCACTCAAACCGCTTAGAACTTCGGCGGCACGGGTTTTGAGCTCGGGCAAGTCCGATAGACGATTCAGCCCAAACACCTGCTGACTCATGCGGTGGTTTTTCTTGAACTCTTCTTTGTGTCGGTCAAGAAAATCCCAATACAAAGTGGTGAATGGACAGGCATCATCTCCCACTCGCTTCTTGGGGTCGTATGCGCAGCCCTTGCAGTATTGCGTCATCCGATTGATGTAGGCACCACCAGCGGCATAGGGCTTAGTCATAAGGCGGCCGCTATCGGCATGAACTCCCATGCCGATGATGTTCGGCACCATCACCCACTCGGCTGCATCGACAAACTGCTCTCGCATCCAATCTAAAAACTCTTGCGGATTGGTGCCGGTGACAAGGGCCAAGTTGCTAAGAATCATGAGCCTTGGAATGTGGTGGGTCCAAGCGCGCGTCTCCACGTG
>Ga0307488_10005331_pt1 | contig 10626 bp, 16 predicted proteins | sample SB02metaG_FD_202248 | JGI IMG/M metagenome (GOLD analysis project Ga0307488, IMG submission 202248) | Sea-ice brine microbial communities from Beaufort Sea near Barrow, Alaska, United States - SB 0.2 | ecosystem: Environmental > Aquatic > Marine > Coastal | place: USA: Alaska | collected...
GCTTTCGTTACAGACTTAACGACATGCAGCAAGAGTGGACGGGGATGCTTGTGGGACGGGATGAGTTTGAGGTTAAACAGCCTCAACTTAACCCTCGCCGCAAAGTTATTGACCCGCAAGCTTTACGCGATGCTCGCCCGGATAGGGTAGAACCTACCGTTATTTATGCAGGTCTTCCTTTGGTGACGGATCCTAGTTTAGGCCCAGTTACGGCCTTTGGGCAAGTTGGTAGTGTTACGGTGGTAACCACATGAGTTTTACTTACGATCAATTAAAAACGGCAATACAAGATTACACGCAAAACGAAGAAACAAGTTTTGTGAATAACTTGCCGGTTTTTATACGCGTGGCGGAAGAGCGTATTTTAAAGAACGTTCAGCTTACTCTTTTTCGTAAAAACGCCACGGCAAACCTAACGGCAAGTAATCAATATCTTTCGGCACCTAGCGATTTTTTAGCGCCATTTTCTTTATCGTATACCGACGCAAGTAACGACAAGCATTTTTTGGACTACAAAGACGTTAACTTTGTTCAATCTTTTAATCCGGATGCGTCCACTACGGGAGCGCCGCGTTACTACGCATATTTTGACGTTAGTAATTTTTTAATAGGCCCTACTCCAAATGGCGCATTTGCGGTAGAGCTTCACTACTTCTATCGCCCGGCAAGTTTAACTTCCGGTCTTGGGGGTGGTACTACTTGGTTAAGTACAAATGCGGAAGTAGCTCTTTTATACGGTTGTTTGATTGAAGCCTATACCTACATGAAAGGTGAAGCAGATGTCATGCAAGAGTATGAAAAACGTTTTGTAGAAGCCGTAACATCTTTGAAGAACTTCGGCGAAGCCAAAGAAGTTACCGATGCATACCGAACCGGACTTATCATTAGAGATAAAGCTTAATTTAAAGAGGAAAGAAAAATGGCTATTTCACAGGCTATGGCAACATCATTCAAAGTTCAAATCCTTGGTGGAGACTTTGATTTTGCTTCGGGCACGTCACAGGTCTTTAAACTGGCCCTTTACACGTCGTCAGCTACGCTAGGCGCAACCACTACTGCGTATTCTGCGACCAATGAGGTTTCGGGCACAGGTTACTCTGCTGGCGGCGGCACGCTGACTATTTCAGCAAATCCAGCTTCGAGCGGCACAACAGCGTTCTTGGACTTTGCCGATCTCACGTTCTCTACGGCAACTATTACTGCTCGTGGTGCGCTTATCTACTTGGCGAACGGCGGCACTAACCCTGCTGTTGCAGTTCTGGACTTCGGTTCGGATAAGACTTCTACGGCGGGTGACTTTACTATTGTCTTCCCAGCGGCTGACGCGAGCAACGCGATCATACGTATCGCTTAAGGTAGACTGTAATGGCTGACGTTACGGTTCCACTAGCCGGTTGGGGATTCAGCACTTGGGGTACAGATTCGTGGGGCGAAGGTAATGCCCTGCCAATCGCTACAGGTGAAGTTGGTTCCGTAACCGTAATTGAAGGCTTTGCGACGAATGTAGCCGTTACAGGAGTTACCGCGAGCTTTGTAGTTGGCAATACCGTAGTACAAGGCGATAAGAACGGCCTAGTTTTAGGTAATTCCGCTACGGGGGAGGTTGGTAACCCGACAGTTACGGGCACCGCTGTATTCTCGGTCACTGGGGTTGAAGGCACTACGGCACTCGGAAATTCGGTGGCAAGTGCTGCTGCGGACGTTTCTGTTACCGGTGTTGAAGGCACTGTCGCTCTAGGATCTGCTAATGTCCAGCAAGGTGCGGGAGTAAGTCTCGTTGGAGTTCAAGGCACCACTGCTTTAGGTACGGTAAGCGTTACAGCAGATGCTATAATTCCTGAAACCGGCCTGCAAGCAACGTCGGCACTGGGCACTGTTACCGTAGATTTAGTTCTAGCAGTTAACGTAACGAGCGTTACGGGTACAGTAATACTTGGTGAAACCTCTGAAAATGCACAAGGTATAGTCTCCGTCACAGGAGTACAAGCTATAGGACAGTCCGGAACAGTTCTTGTTTGGGGTGAAATAGTTCCGGGCGGAGACGCTAATTGGACGGAGATAGCAGCATGAAGATATTAAACGAAGCAAAAACCTTGGGCGATACAATAGACCCTAAGCATGAAATTGAAGTGGTATGCCATAATTGCGGGTATGATGTAGACGAGACGGAACTAAGCTCCGATACTTGCTCAGATTGTGGCGAACCACTAAACTTACGACAGAATACAACGATTTACGCGACTACAATACCCGCTGCCGGTGGCAGTACACTAGTATAAGTACTGGAGAAACCTAATGGCTACTTATGTAAACAACCTCCGCCTCAAGGAGATCACCACGGGTGATGAAGACGGCACGTGGGGCACCAGTACCAACACTAACCTTGAGCTGATTACGGACGGTTTTAGCGCAGGTGTTAAGGATCTAGCCGCAGACGCCAATGAAACTTTTACAATGCCGGATGGCGTTGCAGATTCCACCCGTTCGTTCTTGCTTGAGTTTACCTCAGCGGTAGACCTGACAGCAACTCGTGAGGTTACGCTTGGCCCAAACACAATATCTAAAGTGTGGATTATCGAAAACCTTACTTCTGGTGGCCAAACCATTAGGATTAAACAAGGTTCGGGTAATACGGTAGACGTTCCAAACGCCTCTAAGGTCATGGTCGTTACGGACGGCCTAGGAGCTGGCGCGGGGGTCTTTAACGCTAATCCCACTGTCAGCGCGGTATCAAGTGTTGATGTTTCTGGTGGCACTACGGGCCTTACTACTTCAGGCGGACCGGTAACTAGCTCGGGCACTATTACTTTTGCGGGTACTCTTGCTGTTGCTAATGGCGGTACAGGAATTACTTCGTTTGGTTCGGGAGTAGCGGACTTCCTTGGCACACCGTCTAGCGCCAACCTCGCTACTGCTCTGACCGATGAAACAGGTACAGGTGTAGCGGTGTTTAACGTCTCTCCCGCACTTACCACTCCTAAGATTACTACCGGCATTCAGAACGCTAGTGCAAATACTGTGCTTTCGATGGACTCCAGTGTGTTTTTCTCTGGTGTGTTCTCTGACGGAGTGACCGCCCTAGGTAATACTGGAACAGCGGTAACTATTGATTGTGACGACGGGAACTTTTTTACTGCTACTCTAAACGGTAATGCTACAATTACATTGGCTACGCCTAACAGCACGTCAAACAGGGCTACTTCGTTTACTTTGTTGCTTAGCAATGATGCAACGGCGGATAGGACAGTGGCCTTTGCTGGCGGTACTTTTTATTATCCGGGCGGGTTAATTTCTCGCAGCACAGAGGCTAACTACGTAGATTTATACTTCTTTTTCTCGCCGGACGGCGGCACAAACTGGTATGTCACGTTGCCCGCTAAAAACTTCTCAACATCTTAATTTAAGACAGCCCAGGAGGCTACTAACATGGCACTAACACCCCAACAAGAAGCAGAACTTGCGTTTCAAAAAGCAATGGAAGATGTGCGGAATGAGAATAGTTCTGCTGCAGAAACTGTCCGAATCGCCGCTCAAGCTGAAGTAACCGCTGCTCAGGAAGCTCAACGCGCAGCGAATTTAGAAAAGCAAGAGGCTCAACGCGCAGCAAATCAAGCAGCGGAAGAAGCAAAGCGCGCCAATCTTGAACTAGTGCGTATGGCTAAAGACCTACTAGTTGAAAACCGACGCACTAAACCCGCAGCAGAAGCTACGGACATTACTCCAGAAGAGGTTACTGCCTTAGCTGCGAAGTTGACCACGTTTGTAAATAGTTAATGGAAGCGTACGCTTATTTTTCATCGCCCATCTACCTCGAAGAACGGCTGGAGTGGGTGGAAGAGACTTTAAAGCATACCCAGAAATACTATGACCAGATGCAACCTTCTGCGGTTAAACAGACTGTACACATGGCGAATGACCCTGACCTTGGGTATCTGACCTCTTACTTTCGAGATAAGGGCGTTAGTATTTTAAAGGAGCAGGGTTATTTTACAGACGAGTATGAGTTTTATGTGTCGGGGATGTGGGGCCAAGAGTTTGCTTGTACTGGCAGTAATATTATGCACGTGCACGGGGACAGCCAAATATCGGGATTCTACTTTTTAGAAGTGCCCGAAGGGGGTTCCTATCCTATATTTGATGACCCCCGACCCGGGAAACGTATGGCGGATTTGTGGGCACAGCCTAGCGACCAAGTTACAATGGCCACGCCTCAGATACACTTTAGTAACGTGAAAGCAGGTACTATGATGTTATTTAACTCGTGGTTGCCTCATATGATCACACCAAACCAATCTAATAATTCGACAAAATTTGTGCATTTTATTTTGTCTCAAAGAAAAAGGTTTATTTAATGCAGCATTTGCTGACGCCGTATTCAAGGAAAATAGAACCGTTTGCGTGGTGGGAAAACGAATTTACAGATCAAGAGCTTGATTGGCTACAACAGAAAGCAAAAGAAGCTACGCAAGAAGCACAGGTTGGCGGTAGTAATGGTGGGGAAGTTAACGACGGAGTAAGACGGTCAGAGCTTAATTGGTTACACAAAGATTCCGAGTGTGCATGGGTTTTTGAGCGTTTATCTCACGTAGCGGCAAGTTTAAATGCCGACTACTTTGGGTTTGAGCTTACCGGGTTTGGTGAGCCTATACAGTTAACCAACTACCACGAGGCACGGCAAGGGAATTATGTTTGGCATCAGGATTTTGGGGCTTCGGGAATATCGCGCAAGCTTTCTATGGTGTTACAACTTTCACACCCAAACGAATACGAGGGTGGAGACCTACAGCTACTTACTAGGAAAGAGCCTACAAGCATAGAAAAAAAGCGGGGGCTTATAACTGTATTTCCCGCATGGACACTGCACCAAGTAACACCTGTAACTAAGGGTACAAGACAAACATTGGTAGCATGGATTTCGGGGCCAGCATTTAAATGAAAAGAGCATATAAAGATTTTATTGGTGTTTTTTCAGAAGTGTATCCAGACGGATTTTGCGAGCACTTAATTTCTGAGTTTGACCGCAACCAAACACTCGGGGCGGGCACTAACCGCCAAAACGGCGAGGGGGCGGCCAAACATATAAAGAATGACTACCAAATTTCTTCCAATGGCAAGAATATAAATTTTGAACCGTTTGAAGGCAAGAACACTATAGATTTGTTTTTTGATGGATTGCAGCAATGCTTTGAGGTTTACGGCGACGAATACTCGGTTATTAAAGAAGTAAAAATAAACTGCAACAACATGAAAATGCAGAAGACTTCTACCGGAGGTGGCTACCATGTTTGGCATGGCGAACAAGGTAACGGTGACCAAGCTAATCGTGGATTAGTTTATATGCTTTATTTAAACACTTTACCCATAGAAGCAAATGGTGAGACAGAGTTTCTATACCAAGAACGGCGAATAAATCCTGTTGAAAACACAATGGTTATTTGGCCTGCGTCGTTTACTCACGCGCACAGGGGAAATCCGGTTTATGGCGATAACACAAAATATATTGTCACGGGGTGGTTCTACCATGAGTAGTTTTCAAAGTATGGGGTACTGCAAAGTAGAAGGTTTGGTTGACGACAAAACAATAAAAACCATATCTCAGTATTTTGAAAACAAGATACGTCGCGGGGAGTGGCAGCCTAAACCTTATGTTTCAAAAAGGGAGCCAAGTAAACTAGGTTATTACGCAGACCCTTTAATGGAGGTGCTGTTAAAGCAGTGTCAGCCTGCTATAGAACAACATACAGGTCTTTTATTAGAGCCAACGTACTCATTCAGTCGTGTTTACCAAGAAGGGGAGGAGCTTATACAGCACACGGATAGAGAATCGTGTGAGATAAGTGTAACCATAAACGTGGCTTGCACCGGGGAGGTTTGGCCTATATGGATGCAGTACAAAGGCAATGACAATGACCCCGTAAAGTGCATGCTTAACCCCGGTGATGCTGTCATATACAAAGGGTGCGAAGTTATTCATTGGCGAAGAGAACTGCCTAAAGGGCAAATAAACGTGCAATTTATGCTGCATTATGTATCTAAAAACGGCCCTTACGCCGAATACAAATTTGATAAGCGAGAAGCTCTTGGCTTCGCTACGTAGGAGTTAATTATGCCTATAGGAACCAGTAAAGTAGGTTTGTTTGGGGGTAAACCGACAGTGGTCGCGGGGTGCGAGACATTTAACGCTCCGGGAACTTTCACCGTACCGGAAGGTTTAGAAATTGTTGCTGTTACGGGAGTTGGTTCCGACGGAACCCCGGGGAATGCCGGAAATCCGGGGAATGCCGGAAATGCAGGAGCAAATGGTGCGGCAGGTAATGCGGGCGCTGCGGGCGGCCCCGGCACTGGCGGAGCAGGTGGAGCTGGCGGAGGAGGCGGGCAACCCGGTGGAAGTGGTTCTGGCCCCGGAAATCCGGGCAGCCCCGGCAACCCTAATCCTATTAGCCCCGGAAATCCGGGGAACCCCGGAAGTGCAGGAAACTCCGGAACTCCGGGAGCCATTTCAAGCGTATTTTGTATTAATTTTTGTGGCGGAACTTCTGGTAACGCCGGTGCTGGTGGAGCTGGCGGAACAGGTGGAGCTGGCGGAACTCCCGGAACGGGTGGAACAGGGGGTAATGCAGGCAGTCCGGGACCTGCGGGCAATACGGCGCCTAATAACGGACCGGGTGGAAACGGAAATGGTGGCGGCGGCCAAGGCGGCAGTGAAGATATAATTCCCGGCCCTATTTCGTCCTACCAAATATCCGGTGGGGGTGGTGGAGGAGCAGGTGTTACTAACCCGGGTGGAACAGGGGGCGGCTTCCCCCAAAGCGGTTCGCCCGGTACGGGAGGAAATCCCGGAGGTGGTCCGGGAGGGAGAGGACGTATTGCTAATATTAGCCCACTTGGGGCTTGTGTTCAACAAAACCCGACTCCCGGTTCAGCCGCCAGCGCTTTTAGGGCAGGGGGCGGAGGAGGCGGAGGGTCAAGCAACGGCGGTGGTGGAGGGGGCGGAGGTCGCGGTACTGCGGGCAACCCCGGCAACCCCGGCAACCCGGCTGTTTCTAACGGTAGTGCGGGCAACCCCGGCAACCCCGGCTCTGCGGGTAACCCCGGCTCTGCGGGTAACCCAGCCACGTCAAATTGTGTGCCGGTAACCGTAGGGTGCTACCCTGTTACAGTACCAACTAATGGACAAATAAATATTTCTTGGAACACTCAATAGTATGAATGCAAAAGAAATCCAAAAAGAAATTGAGCTAAAACAAAAACTTCGCCAGTTAGAGGCTATGGACTCTAATGACTCGCGTGCTCAATCAATAACTGTAGGAACGGCGGGAGGAGGCACTACGGAAATAACCATGCGCAGTGCTTCTGGTAAGTTTTTATGGAATACGTATCAGCCCGTAGAAATCATAGAGTTAATACACCAACTTTCTGCCAATGTGGGGTGCCACTTACAGCTTGTACCCAGAAAAGATTTTGCTAGTTGGAGAGATTGGAAGGTTACGCCGGAAGAGTTAGCCTATGCCCGCGGAGAACAATATTTGCCGGGGGTGGGGTTTCCGCCTTTTGTGAACGACATGGCTTTGAGTCAACAAGTAGGGGCAAACATTCCTACCCCCGAGGAACAACCCGGACGTAAAAAAGCAGAGGTTAAGGAGAAAGAAAATGTGGCAACTAAGAAAGCTGTCAACAAACAAAGCACTAAGCGAAGCAGGACCTCTTCCAAATAACTGGGGTCCTATATTTGGTTTGCATGGGTTTCTAGACAAAATAGGGAATTTGTCGTGGATTGGCCCTGCTTATGCGGATCAAGGTTGGGTTCAGCTTACGGATGCAGAGCAGGTAGCGATCAGAACGGCCGAAGTTAAAGCCCGTGTAGAAGCGGAAAAAGCCGTCGCCAACACAGCTCTTAGTAATTCCGCAATAACTATTGGCGAAAAAACAGCTTGGAGCGAGTATCTTTTAGCACTAGACGCCGCTTGTTTATGCCCGGACTTTGACTGCGACCCTAAGCTTCCGGCAAGGCCCAATGCTTAAATACCGCATAAGGTTTAATAAATCCCGAGGCCAACCGGGGCGAGGTACAGAAGAACACGTGTGGCGGGTGCTACAAGACAACACTGAATGGCTGGCGCGTCATGTTATTATAGAAGTGCCCTCCCGTAGTGAGCAAGAAGGACCAGATTGGAACATAGTCTGTGAGGGAACCATGCTATTTTTTGAAGATACCGATACGGTGGTAATTACAAAATGATTATATGCAACTCAAATAACTTCGCCGTAACTCGCGCCCAAAAAACAGGCGGAGCTTCGTTAGAAATGTATATTCTGGAGTCGGGTCTTGTAGACACAGATAACGACATTTACACCTTAGAAGGCGGGTTTGCTAATTGGGAAGAATTCAAAGCCTATAGCGATGCGCACAACAATCTTAAATATTCCGAACTTCCTAGGGAATTGTACGGATACGACTACCTTAAAGAGGCGCAGAAAACCTACGCGGAAATAGTAGCGGGTGGCCAAGCTCCTGCTGACATGCCTTGGGTGGGCACTATACGACACCCCCTAAAATGGCTTGCTTCTCTTTACTATTATGCAAACGTAAGAAGAAAAATAGTAGCCGCAGAAAATTTTGCAAAATATGGGTACTATTTAGACTCCGACACTTGGAATGAAACTAACATGTCCGAGCCAGACCCTTCATGGGATTTAGTTTTTGTCAAAATTCCGGATAATCAAAACATTATAAACAGTTTAAAAGCGCAAACCTCTTACTATCCTGACCACGCTCAACTTTTTAACATAGAAAACATACACGAGCATGCTACAACATTTATTGAAGCGAAAGGTGGCACCGTAATAGAAAGATTGGAGATTAGAAAAAGCGATAATGACCCTACTTATTACTTAGAAAATCTTTCAGAAGATAGAAAACAAAAAACGCTAGAGATGTATGAAAAAGACCTTATAGCTTGGGAGAACGCTTATTCTAGGTTTAATTAATGCTTATATGTAGATCAAATAACTTTGTATTTATAAGAAACCCAAAAGCAAGTTCTACTTCGGCCCTTTTTTATTTTTTGAATTCAGGGCTTTACGACAAAAGTAAAGATACGGTAGAAGTAGAAACGCCTTTTAGTTCTTGGGTTGAAATGGAAAAACATTTCAAGAGGCACTCAAAAGATTATATAGAGAAAGCTTTCTTACTTTTTAAAAATTCTCATAGTCAAAATAGCGTTAACGTACATTCTTCTTACGAAGAGCTAGTTGGAAAAGGGCTGATAAAAGACAATATGCCCTGCTACTCTGTCATTAGAAACCCTGTTGACAGGCTTTGTTCTATTTATTGCTACGAACAAAAAAGAAGCCAAGCATTGAGGGTTGAGAAAATTGACGAAGCCCTAAACGAGTTTTGCTATAGTGCTTGTATTAAAGGCGAAAAAATAGACCCTGAATATTCAAAAAAATTACAATCTAGTTACTTCCCAGAACACGCAAAACTATGGAATACAGAAAACTTACACGAGTATGCTGTTGCAGATATAACGGCTTTAGGGGGTAAGGTTGATAATAGGATACATGTGCGCAAAACTAGCCAAGAGCCAAAAGATTACAAGTCATTGCTTTCGCACGAAGTGGTTCAGATGATAGAGTTAAAATACGCTCAAGACTTTGTACTTTGGGAAAAGGCATACGCAGTATACAATTAAGTGAGAAGTAGCAATGATTGAAATCGGACTAGCACTAGGGGCGGCTAAGAAAGCCTTTGACCTCATACAGTCTGCAATCGACACAGGTAAGCAGGCCAATGAAATTTTGGGACAAGTTGGCGATTTTTACGATGCCAAAGAGAAAGTCCAAGAAGCGAGAGAAGAGCACCGGCGAAAGCCAAACGGGGCCTACGGCGAACAGTCCGTAGAGTCCTACGCTCTGAGAATAGTTGAGGCTGAGATAGCTTGCGACAGATACGAAGCGCAGATTAAAAAGATGTTCATGGCCCAAGGCAAGACGCCTATGTATCAAAAAATGATGCAAATTAGAACGCAAGAGCGTGACCGTAGGGCTGCGGCTCAGCGTGAGCTTTTAAAAATACAACGTGAGAAGCTACAGCGGCAGCGCGAGCTGAAGAACGTCATTATTGCCTTGTTTGCACTGGCAATGTGTGCAGGCTCTGCCATTTATATAGCTGCTGTAGCGGTAGGGTAAACATGAAATTAGATCCGGTTCTTCTTAACATGGCCTGTAGTTGGTCAATAAAAGCGTATAGCGAGACCAATCGTGATGCGACTAAGATTGAGTCGAGTCTTACGTCTACTACGGCTTTTATCGTACAGCGCAAAAGCATAGACATTATTGTGTTCCGTGGCACGCAACAAGTGGGCGACTGGGCATTTAACTTAGTCCCTTTCCCTGTTCCTTATGCCGGGCGCTTGTGTCACGCCGGGTTTGTCGCGGCCCACGCGTCAGTGTGGGATGACATCGAGCCTTACATTGATTACAAGAAGCGCACGTTGATTTGTGGGCATAGCCTTGGGGGTGCTTTAGCGGAACTTTCTGCGGCTAAGCTAAACGGCAAGCACGACAACTTAAATCTAATTACTTTTGGTAAGCCCAACACGTTCTTTAAAGGGTTTAAAAAGC
>Ga0307488_10005335_pt1 | contig 10621 bp, 8 predicted proteins | sample SB02metaG_FD_202248 | JGI IMG/M metagenome (GOLD analysis project Ga0307488, IMG submission 202248) | Sea-ice brine microbial communities from Beaufort Sea near Barrow, Alaska, United States - SB 0.2 | ecosystem: Environmental > Aquatic > Marine > Coastal | place: USA: Alaska | collected 2017-05-06
GGCACAAATACCTGTAATAGCCGTTTTTGTGTTTTGCTTTTGGTTTTGGTTGCAGCTAGAATGCGCACCCTGCGAAGAGGAGTGAAAATTTCTGCATGCCAAATGTTAAAGTGAAAGAAAACGAACCATTTGATGTCGCGTTGCGTCGTTTTAAGCGATCCTGCGAAAAAGCTGGTGTTCTGGCTGAAGTACGACGTCGTGAGTTCTATGAAAAGCCAACCGCTGTACGCAAGCGTAAAGCGGCTGCGGCAGTGAAACGTCACGCTAAGAAAGTACAGCGTGAATCTAGAAGAATGGAACGTCTCTACTAGGGATTCTTTACTAGGGATTCTCTGTTAGGAACCGCGATGTGCTGTGCCCTGGTAAGAGTATCAGGGTAGCAGACAGAACCTCTATCGAGGTTACGTTGAGCACAAGCTTCCCCCACTGTTAGTATAGCTCCCTGTTTCGCCTGCTATTGGTACGACCCAGCAGATGCCCTACGGTGTCTGCTTTGCTGATTCCGGCGGTTGACCACTTTTGTTTTTGGTCAAGCGTTGTGGCGTGGTAGAGACGGTATTTAGCGAAGATAGTCAGCGGAGATAGTGAGGGTGGGTTCGGCGCGGTTGACTGCGCTTGAGTACACTCGCGAGTATTTTTCAGCCTTTTGCCGAGAAGAGTGATATGCCAACTTCAGAAATCAAACCACGCGTCGAGTCAGCCGTCAAAGATGCTATGCGTGCCAGAGAAAAGCTGCGTCTGGGTGCATTGCGCTTGATTATGGCTGAGATCAAGCGTATCGAGGTTGATGAGCGCATTGAGCTGGACGATGAGCGAGTACTCGCTATTCTCGACAAGATGTTGAAGCAGCGACACGACTCATTAACGCAGTATCAGAATGCGGGTCGTGATGACCTCGCTGCCCAGGAAGCGTTGGAGATCGACTTGATCAAAGAGTTTCTGCCTGAGGCTCTCACCGACAGCGAAATCGAATCGCTGGTGATCGCGGCTATTGCGTCCACAGGTGCCGACTCCATGCAGGCCATGGGTCAGGTAATGGCCATCCTGCGGCCCCAAATGCAGGGCCGGGCAGATATGGGCAAGGTTAGCGCGCTGGTCAAACAGCACATCCTTTAAGGGTGCTGCACGTGAATCTCAAGTGCGCCGTCAGCGACTTCCTGCTACTGTAATGCTCTCCTTGCAACGCTTGGATTTTGTCGCGTCGTGATCGCCCAAGAATTTATTGATGAGTTGCTCGCTCGGACAGATATTGTCGAGGTGATACAACCGCGCGTGGTCTTAAAGAAAACAGGTCAAAATTTTTCTGGCCTATGCCCATTTCATCAAGAAAAATCCCCCTCATTCAGCGTCAGCCAGGACAAGCAGTTTTACTATTGCTTTGGCTGTCAGGCGTCGGGCAGTGCCCTCAAGTTTGTCATGGAATATGACCGATTGGATTTTGTCGCGGCCGTTGAATTGCTGGCAGGCATGGCCGGTCTTGCGGTGCCGCAAACTGCCTCGCGGGAGACCCCCGAGCGTAGTGAGCATCGCAAGTCGATTTACCAGATTCTCGATCAGGCCGCTGAGTTTTTCCAGCGTCAGCTCAAGGAGCACGCACAAAAGCCGCAGGCCATCGACTATCTTAAGGGCCGTGGGTTGTCTGGGGCCATTGCCCGGGATTTTGGCCTGGGTTATGCGCCACCTGGCTGGGACAATTTGTACCGTGACCAAGCAAAAACCAACCTTGAACACGACCTGTTAATTGAGTCAGGGATGGTCATTCGCAATGAGGACGAGGATAAGACCTACGACCGATTTCGCGACCGCATCATGTTTCCTATCCGGGATATTCGCGGCCGGGTGATTGCCTTTGGTGGTCGCATTCTTGGTGACGGCCAGCCCAAGTATCTGAACTCACCTGAGACACCTGTATTTCACAAAGGCAGGGAGTTATACGGGCTTTTTGAGGCGCGCAAGCGCACAAAAAAGCTGACCCAGTTGCTGGTGGTTGAAGGTTATATGGATGTCGTCGCACTGGCCCAGTATGAGATTAATTACGCGGTGGCCACCCTGGGCACGGCCACGAGTAGCGAGCACCTTGAGCGAATGTATCGCCTGGTGTCGCGGCTAGTGTTCTGCTTTGATGGCGACAAAGCTGGGCGTAATGCGGCCTGGAAGGCGCTTAACGTAACCCTGCCGCTGATGCGTGACGGGCGTAGTGCACGATTTTTGTTCCTCCCAGATGGTGAAGACCCAGACTCGCTGGTACGTGAGGAAGGTAAAGAAAAGTTTGAGTTGCGGTTGGAGCAGGCTCAACCCCTCTCTGAATTCTTCTTCAACAAGCTGCAGGTAGATATCGACATGAAATCTATGGATGGCAAGGCAGAGTTGAGCAATATAGCGATGCCCATGATCGAAGAGATTCCAGCGGGCGTCTTCAAGCAACTCATGATTGAGCAGCTCTCGGTAGTGACGGGGCTTGCTGTTGATAAGCTGATTGCCGCCTCGGCTGCGGCACCGGCCCGCAGCCCAGCCAGAGCATCGCAGGCGAGTGCGCCAGCAGCGCGGTCGCCGAGGGTCAGCGCGCCGCCACGACGGGAAAAGTCTGACTTCTTACGCCAGGTGGAGTCCGCGGTGGCGATGTTATTGCGTCAGCCTGAGCTGGCACAACAGTTCGATGAGCCAACCTACGCCAGACTTGAGACGGCAGCTGATTGTCAATTGTTGCTAGCGATCCTGCAATTTATTTTGGCGGAAGAGGTGAATTCACCGGTCATGCTGCTAGCGAGTTGGCAAGACAAGCCTGAGTTTGACCTGCTTAGAGAATTGATCGAGCAAGAGCAATTGCTTGATGTGAGCGAACTGCCCGAGGAGTTTAGCGGTGTGATTGCCAGCCTGCTGCGTCAGGTGGAAGTCCGGTCGGAGCAACAACTTCGCGCAGATCTTCTGGGTAAGCCGTTCGAGGAAATGACGCCGTCAGAGCGTGAGATGCTGCGTAAGCTGGTGATGGTTGGTCGGCAGCGCTAGGGGTTCTGTCTCGTTTAGGCATTGATGTTGCGCGCCATATTGGTGCGAATTGGGGTTTTTGCACAAAGTCGTGGTACTGGCAGTGCTATCATGATGCATTTCAGCTCAACTTGAAGTGGAATGATGTTTAACCGCTAGGTATAGTTGACGGCCCGGATTTTTCGAATCTGACATCGCAGGCGGAATATGACAAGTGGACTCCAGCAACAACAGTCTCGGCTCAAAGACCTGATTAGTCGTGGTCGCGAGCAGGGTTATCTGACGTATTCTGATGTGAATGATCATCTGCCAGACGATATCTCTGATCCCGAGCAGATTGAAGATATCATCAGTATGATCAATGACATGGGCATTGCCGTGTACGAAACGGCCCCTGAGAAAGATGATCTGATGTCAGAAGGCGATTCAACCGATGAACTGGCGGCTGAAGAAGCTGCGGCGGTGCTGGTAGCCGTTGAAAATGAATCAGGCAGAACCACCGATCCGGTACGCATGTATATGCGTGAGATGGGGACGGTTGAGCTGCTGACCCGTGAAGGTGAAATTGTCATCGCCAAGCGGATCGAGGAAGGCATTCGGGATGTGCTGCATGCGCTGGCTGGTTTCCCCGGTACCGTCGACAGAATCCTCGACGTCTATGACCAATCTCAAACAGAGGAAGGCAAGCTGGCTGATATGCTGGTGGGTTTTCTGGACCCGACCGAATTTGTTAAACCTGCCGCGCAGGTTGTGCCGGGTGAGGTGAAGAAGACTGACGATGAAGAGGAAGAAGATAAAGGTCCTGATCCTGTCAAAGCGGCTGAGCGGTTTGAGGCGTTGCGCAAGCAGCAGAAAAAGACCGAGCGTGTGATCAAGAAAGACGGCCGGGACAACAATTCGGTCGCGAAGGAATTAGTGTTACTGGGCGAAAGCTTTGAATACTTCAAGTTAGTCCCGAAGTTCTATGATGAAGTGGTCGAAATGGCCCGCGTCGCTCATCTGCAAATTCGGCGTCAAGAACGCCAGATCATGAACACCAGCGTGCGTCGAGGCAAGATGCCGCGCAAGGTGTTTCTCGAGCAGTTCAGCAATAGTGAAGGTGACCTGAAATGGGTCGACAAGCAGATCAAGGCAGGCCACAAAGGGCTGATAGAATTTAGAGACGATATTCTCCGCGCGCAGAAACGTATCCGCCAAGTGAGTGAGTCAACCGGTCTTGCGGTGATGGAGATCAAAGACATCAACCGTCGCATGTCCATCGGCGAAGCCAAAGCCCGGCGCGCCAAGAAAGACATGGTGGAGGCCAACCTGCGATTGGTCATATCCATCGCTAAGAAATACACCAACCGTGGTCTGCAATTCCTTGATCTTATTCAGGAGGGTAATATTGGCCTGATGAAAGCGGTGGATAAATTTGAGTATCGTCGCGGCTACAAATTTTCAACCTATGCAACTTGGTGGATTCGCCAGGCCATAACCCGCTCGATCGCTGACCAAGCGCGCACAATTCGCATTCCCGTGCACATGATAGAAACGATCAACAAGTTGTCCCGTATCTCTCGCCAGATGTTGCAGGAAATGGGCCGAGAGCCAACGCCAGAAGAGTTGGGCGTGCGTATGGAAATGTCCGAGGAAAAGGTCCTGCGAGTATTGAAGATCGCCAAAGAGCCAATCTCTATGGAGACGCCGATCGGTGATGATGAAGATTCCAGTCTGGGTGATTTTCTAGATTCTGACAGTAATCTGGGCGAGGGTGCCTCTATGGGTTCCCCTGTCGATACAGCCACTGCCGAGGGCTTGAGAGAAGCCACACGTGGTATTTTGTCTGGCCTGACCGCACGCGAGGCCAAGGTGCTGCGCATGCGTTTTGGTATCGATATGAACACAGATCATACCCTTGAGGAAGTCGGTAAGCAGTTCGACGTTACCCGTGAGCGTATACGCCAGATCGAAGCCAAGGCGCTGCGCAAACTGCGCCATCCGACGCGCTCTGATCATCTGCGCAGTTTTTTGGATGGACAATCCTGATAGCCAGCGCTGTTGCCGGTTAGATGACCTAAGAAAGCCCGCTAATATTGCGGGCTTTTTATGGGTGAGGCGGCTGTAATCTGGTCACTTCAGCATTGGACACGCACTAGGCGTGTTGATCGTGAGTGAAGCGCTAGATTTAAGGCGGTGTTCTGTTAGAATTGCCACTTTCGTGATCGGCGTGTGCAGATGTCGTCAGGGCTTGAGTCTTTTGAGCCGTGTCACATAGCGCTTTTCGAGAACGGGCCTGTAGCTCAGTTGGTTAGAGCACTGGACTCATAATCCATTGGTCGAAGGTTCGAGTCCTTCCGGGCCCACCAATTAAATCAACATCTTGTGCGATCCTGCGCGTGTCGCCAGCCCTGTCAGCTTGCTCATGTAGGAGCTGTGAAGGAATTTGCTGCAAACCACACCTTTAGATTCGACTCAACACCCCCCCACTGGCAGGCGAAAGCAACTCAGAAGATTTGGGCAATAGCCTGGAACCCAAAGAGTTTCGGCCACGTTGTTCTGAACAGACAGTCTGGCTCGACAGCATTGGCAGATAACGCATTCTCGACCATCAGTAGAAACCCAAAGCAGCGTATCTATTGACACAAGCGCGACTCTGGCGAGTAACGGCTACTAGGGCCCGGCACCTGTTGAGCATTTGCATTATGACAATGTCGGCAGGATTGATTTGTGAGCTATCGGCCTTGAAGCATCTGGGCGCTCAGCCATCCTTGGTGGCCGTTACATCTTATTGGCATGCCTGCTTCAGCGCACCCGTTTCAACAGGCAGCACGGCTAGCTGATACTTTTCGAGCAAGAACTCCCACCGCTTGGCGTACCCACATTGATCAATCGACGGCATCCACTGATCTTGCCCCTTGGCTCCCTTGCTCCTGTTTGCCGAGGAAGAGGTTGAGTGGCAATTCCTGCGCACAAAAATCCTCGTAGATATCCGCAGTGACGCGAAACGCATGGTAATAACCCTGAACGTTAGCGGGCCTCCGGCATGAGGCGATCGCTCAGATAGCTCACCCGGCTGAGTTCGGCCACTTTAGGACCACCGACCTAAACTCCTGATTTGTGCGCGCTCAGTGCCCATGCAGGCGCGGTTCGTTAAATCCACCGCTGATTGAATTCATACAACGACATGATTACGACAAGCCCTATAATCATCTGAGCGATTCAACAAAGTTCACCGTCCTATTTCGTCAGGAGATCGACCGTAATAGTCCTACTCAGTCAGTCCGTAGACTTTCCTCCATATTAATAACTGCGGCGCGCAAAGCGTCCAGCCGATTTTCGTAGTAGGTGTCATCGGGTAGACAATGGTCAGCGTTAAGACCGCGCAGGTTCTTACGCACCTCGTCCCTCATGCCGGTGACGTAAACCGTCGTATTTGAAAGCTTCGCGTCGCATGCAATAGTTTCGACCGCCCGCGCTGCGGAAACGTCAATAAACGATACGCGCGAGAAGTCTAAAATCATAGCGTGCGCGTCCTTTGGTACCAAACTGCGTATGTGGTGACCTAGATCGGCGGCGGCACCGAAGCTCAGCGGGGCACCGAATTCAAAAAGCATGACTCGCCCTCCCATTTGGTCGATCAGCGTGCGCTCCTCTGATGTAACAACTCGCGAATCGCCGCCTTGCAACTCTGCGAGTTGCTCGTCAGCCAGCATTTTGATGAAAGCCAAAGCAGCAAGAACGACGCCGACCAAAACAGCGGTAATCAAGTCGACAAACACCGTCAGCCCGAGGACTAAGCCCATTAGCACAAGATCCCAGCGCGGACCCTTGTGAGCGTGTTTGAGATAAGAAAAATCGATGATGTCGTAGCCAACTTTGATCAGAATCCCGGCTAGCACCGTATGCGGAATCTTCTCAGCGAGCGGGGCGAGACTGATCACGACCGCTAGTAATAGCAGTGCGTGGATCATGCCCGATAGCTTCGTCTTGCCGCCGGTTCTAATATTAACGACGGTGCGCATCGTGGCACCCGCACCAGGAATCGCGCCGAAAAAACCGGCCACCGTGTTACCGATACCCTGCCCGATCAGTTCGCGATTGGAATCGTGCCTGGTCCGCGACATATTGTCGGCAACAAGCGATGTCAGCAGGCTATCTATAGCGCCCAGTAAGGCGAGGACAAAAGCAGCTTCGAGAATGATCGCAAACGTTTCGTGGGAAACCGCGGGCAATATAAATTCCGGGAAACCGGTTGGAATATTACCCAGCACCGGTACTTCCGCTAGTACGAGACTAAGCAGCGTCCCTACCACCAGCGCTACCAGCGGGCCGGGGACGTACTTACTCCAACTTGGTGGCCATTTGAAGATCAAAACCAAGGTTACAACGCCGAGCGCGAGTGCAGAAAAGTTCGGATCCATTATTGCGCCAGGAAACGCCTGTAGCGCTGGGATAGTGCCGCGATCCTCAGGCTCGTGGCCAAATATTCGAGCGAGTTGCAATGCGATTATGATGCACCCGATGCCACTCATAAATCCTGATATCACCGGGTATGGGACGAGTCTGATGTACTGCCCGAATTTCAGAAACCCGAACAAAATTTGTAACAGACCGGCTAGCACTACTGCCGCGAATACTAAAGACAGATCGCCGTGTAACGATGCAAACACTCCGGCGAAGACAACTATCATTGGTCCAGTCGGCCCGGATACTTGAGGGGCCGTACCGCCAAACAATGAGGCGAAAAAACCAACAATGATAGCGCCCCATAATCCGGCGATAGGTCCCGCACCGGAAGCCTCGCCGAACGCCAGCGCAAGTGGCAAAGCGACAACTCCGGCCGTCACACCGCCGAAAATGTCTCCACGTAAATTTGACGTGTCAAAAAACTTCATTCACTTGCTCCAGTTAGTCGTCGCAATCCGCAATTCAGTTTGGCCCTAAGTCGAGAGTCGCTCGATAGATTCAGCATAGCGTTCACTCACTGCGATAAACGTATCTTGTTCTTCGTCGTACGCATGAACTTCCCCCGTTGCAATATCGTAAACCCAGCCGTGTAACTGCAGCTCGCCTAACGCTAGACTCGTGGCGACCGTAGGATGGGTCTTTAAATGTTGTAACTGCAACACAACATTCTGTTCCAATAGCATCATCATTTTTTCCGCATCAGTTTTCCCGTCTCCAAGCGCTGCTACAATGTCTACCGCGGCCTTCGAGTAGCTCAGCCATTCCTTCATATGCGGTAAGGAATCCAACGCGCCTTCTTGTACAGCCCCTTTCATTGCGCCACATTCAGTGTGGCCGCATACCACAATATGCGGCACCTTGAGGGCGCCAATGGCGAATTCGATTGAGGCCGTCATCGCACCGACATGGTTCGTATACGGGGGCACGATGTTACCGGCGTTACGGCAAATAAACAGTTCGCCAGGATCTGTTTGTGTGAGCACCTCGGTTTGGATTCGCGAGTCAGAGCACGTTATGAATAACGCTTCTGGCGATTGTCCGAGACTAAGTTTTTGAAACAGCGCCTGCATTTTTGGAAACACTTCCTTTTGGAAACGGACGACGCCGGCCGCAAAATGTGGCATAGATAATTCCTTGTATTCGTTGTGTTGAACTATGTAACTAGTCGCCCGACCACAACCGGCGCGCGGCATTGATTTTCGATTTTGGAACGGCATTATCCCGGGCTCCAACGAACGCGATTCCATCGACGATCCACTGCGCTATTTCGGGTTGGATGAGCTTGTACATGTGGTGGTGTCCATCACGTCTTTCTTCGACGATTCGGTGCGCGCGAAGTAGGCTGAGGTGCTGCGACACTCGCGAACCCGGCAAGCTTAACGTTTCCGCCAGCGTGTTAACGTCCATTTCGCCGCGGTGCAATTCCTCGATAAGACGGATACGGTCTGCGTGCGCAGCAACCTTGAATACTTCAGCGAGTTCTTTGGCAATTATTACACGACTAGGCATAACTAACTTCCCGCTTCCTGTAGATTTAGCCCGTCGGCCAATCAGCAGATAACATAATTATCAATTTTGTTATCTGCATGTATTAGGAGATTCACATTGATATTGTATCTAAAGAATGCTAGATAGGAACAATTACTTGCCTTTCTAAGTCGAATTTGATTTGGGTGCTTCAAGGGTGACATCGTGAATGGTTCATTTGGCATTTTGAGTACGATACTCTGGTCGCCCTTGCTTTGCGCCGTGTCCATTTGCTTGCTACCGAAGACGCAGATCAGGGCGATACAAAGCCTCGCGTTACTGGGTTCAAGCGTCAGCTTTGTGCTGGCCTGGCGCCTGCTGGGCAGTTTTGCTCCGGCTTCAGGGGGATTACAGTTCGCCGAAATCGTCGAGTGGGTGCCTGAACTGGGAATGACTTACCGGTTGGCGTTAGACGGTTTGTCCCTGCCGATGGTGTTGCTGACGACTCTGATCACGCCCGCCTGTCTCATCGCCTCGCTCGGAATGAAGGAGCATATAAAGGCCTACTTCGCCTGGTTCATGCTGCTGGAATTCGCCGTGCTTGGCGTGTTCATGGCGCAGGACTGGTTCCTGTTCTACATGTTCTGGGAAATCACCTTGGTGCCGATGTTCTTTCTTATTGGCGTCTGGGGCGGCGAGCGCCGTGGTCCGGCCAGCCTGTCGTTCTTTCTCTATACGCTGGGCGGCTCGGTGTTCATGTTGCTCGCCATCATTGCCGCCTACGTTAATTCGCCGGGGCATTCCTTCGATTTCGCTGCGTTGATGCAGGCCAGTTCGGCCTGGAGCACGGAATTCCAGATTATGCTGTTCGCCGGCTTCCTGCTCGGTGTCGCGGTAAAGATTCCCGCCTTCCCGCTGCACGGCTGGCTGCCGCTGGCACACGTCGAGGCGCCAGTGCCGGTGTCTATGTTCCTCTCCGCCGTGCTCCTCAAGATGGGCGCTTACGGCTTGATTCGCGCTGGCGTGCTTTTGCCCGAAGGCATCGTATGGTTTGCACCGATCCTGTTCGTGATCGCTATGATCAATATCACTTACGGCTCTCTGATGTCCTGGCGGCAGACCGACCTGAAAGCCATGGTCGCGTTCTCCTCGGTGAGTCACATGGGTTTCGTGCTGTTGGGTGTTTCCGCTTTGACGGCGACTGGGTTTACCGGCGCGGTTATGCAGATGGTCACCCACGGCATCATCACCGCCGGTCTGTTCCTGCTAGTGGGTGTGATTTACGAGCGCGCTCATACCCGCGACCTCACCGAATTTAGCGGTCTGTCACGCAACATGCCTGTCTACGCGGTGTTCATGTCCCTGGCCCTGCTCGCATCGATGGGTTTACCGGGCCTTGCTGGTTTTATCAGCGAGTTCCACGCGCTGGTTGGGGCTTATGAACGCTTCGGCCTGTATTCGATTATCGCCAGTGTCGGGATTCTGGTGACCGCGGCTTACACCTTCCGCACCATCGGACGACTGTTTACGGGTACTTTCAATCCGAAATGGGAACATCTCAAGGATATGAATGCTCGCGAGATGATCCCGGCAACCGTACTTGCCGTGCTCACGGTCGCCATTGGCATCTTCCCCGGCCCTCTGCTTGATCTGATGAAGGCCACGCTGAGCGTTTCCGCAGAGGCTTTCCCATTACCATGACCGATCAAGTCAGTCCCAC
>Ga0307488_10005338_pt1 | contig 10618 bp, 14 predicted proteins | sample SB02metaG_FD_202248 | JGI IMG/M metagenome (GOLD analysis project Ga0307488, IMG submission 202248) | Sea-ice brine microbial communities from Beaufort Sea near Barrow, Alaska, United States - SB 0.2 | ecosystem: Environmental > Aquatic > Marine > Coastal | place: USA: Alaska | collected...
CCAGACCCCCCACTCATCCTAGGCGTTCCCCCTCTGGGTGTTTCCCCACTTGGAGTCCCCCCTCCTGGTGTCCTCCGGCCAGGAGTGGTCTTCCCAGAATACGTCCCCCGCAGAGCCCGATTCAAATCGCCCGTTTTGCCACTACCGCCCCGGCTACCGCCCGAGCTCCCGCCCCCTCTCTGCGGCGTTCCGCCTGGCAGGAGGGTCATTGACGACAAGCGCAGGAATCCAGATCGGATGTGATAGCATGACTTGCATTTAGGGTGAATGCCAATACAGACCATGCCCGCGCGGAAAATGCAGATGAGATTCAACGACGGTCTAGTGCTTGTTCTCAATAACCCCCCTGCCAGGCGTGTTGTGTATTTTCCGAAGAAGCTGCTTCGCGGCGTCGGACAGGTGTGCGCCGGCGCCGGCGCTTTTGGGCGTGCCCGGGGTGCCGCTGCGCTCCCCGGGGGTGCCGCCTGCGCCCCGAGCCCCCGACCCTGGCGTGCCTCCCTGAGACCAGGGGCTTACACTCCTCGTCGTCTCAGCTCAACATGAGCACCTTTGATGGGGTACGTCATGTAGTTACACCCTTCGTGACAGAAAACTGCTCAGGTTGAGCGGAGAAGTGGACGAGTTTAAGCCCCTTACACTCGTCCACTTTTGCAGCTCAACGTAAGCACTTTTGGGATACGCTGGGTGGTGTCAGTCTATCAGTGATAAACACGGCTCAGGCTGAGCTGAAAGGTAGACGAGTGTAAGCACCTGCCTCCCGTGTGGGCGTCCGCATGTCGCCGCCGACGCCGCCGATCTCGGCGCGGCGCGCGGGCGAGGCACCCATCCCGTTTCCCAGCGTCATCTCCCTCAGCTTGCGGTCGCGTGCCGTGGTCTTCGTGATCTGGAACCGCCCCCCGATGCCGCCGGCGCCGCCCCATCCGCCGATGTCCACCGGTGTCTCCTCCATCTCCGGCTTTAGGGCCTGGCAGATATTGCTCGCCACGTCATAGGTTGACATTCAACTCAAGAAGCGAGGGTCAACTCAAGAAGCGAAGGACGACGTAGCTATAGCGGTCACCCAGGGACTGGCAGATGTTACTCGCCACGTCATGGGACGCAGCTCACTCGATACAAGATGGTGGGAAATACGTGTCGAAGATGTGGCGGGCAATATATGTGTGCCTGTCTCTACCCAGCCTCAGCGGCGTGCTCTCGATGTCACCCCACGTCATGAACGGCGAGTCATCCACCCCCGGCGCCGGCGACGGCGTCACCACCTGACTGTACCCGGCCCCTCGCTTCTGCACCCCGCCGGCGCCGCTGGTGCCAATGCCCGCCATCTCTTTCACCACCCGATCGGCGTAGTCCCCAGTCCCCGGCTGCTGCTGGTTGGCCGCAGCAGCCTGCTCCTGCTGGTTCTGAACGGACATGACGAAGCGCGTGTTGCGCGACACCGTCTCCTTCGGTGGGCCCTGCACGCATTGCCCCATCTCTTTGACCGTGAGCGGAAAGTCGTCCTGCTGGTAGAACAGGTTGTTCTTCGCCTTGATATAGCGGCGCAAGTGTAATTTGACAGCAAATTTTGAAAGGTGTTCATCACATGTTAGTTTCAAGCGCAGATATCAGGCGCTTTCAACACTGGTCTCAATACGTTCCAACTTGCAGCGCCCTGCCTTGAAGGAATGAAACACCAGGCTGTCGTCGCGCCCTTCGGAGGTGGTCGAGCTGTCAGTGATCACCGTCACTTCGGGCCTGGCACACGTTGACCGCTGTGTCATCCAAGGCACCTTGAACCCTCGCTTGTTGAGTTACGTGGCATCCTGTGACGTGGCGAGCGCTATTGATCGGGCCCTACCGCCACTTCGCCGCCGGTCTCGCCGACGCCGCCGGGGACGGGGGCGCCGATCGCCAGCGCGGTTGTGTTGTTGGTGGCGTTGAATTGGTTGTAGGCGTCCTGTTGCTAGGGCCTCACTGACTTTGCTCGCCATGTCAGAGGATGCCGTTGAGCTCAACAGTCGAGGGATACAGGCGAGGTTTATGACATGCTGAGCACTGGTACACCAGTGCCTAGTCTGTGGGCTGGTAACTCTTATTAAGCTGGAGTCTGGCGATTCGGCCAAAAGTCAAATGACCTGTGAAATCACCAAACGCCTACCTACTACGGGTAATACGAGATACCATGTGCAGTACGCTTTACAGACTCGGCACTAGCAGTTAGACCCAATGATGCTGTACACGTCATAGGGTGCCATTTATCTCAGGAAACGAGGGTGCAAAGTGCGTCGGGTGACGTGGCGAGCAGGCTCACCACGTCATAGGGTGCCGTTTATCTAAAAAAGCCAGGGTGCACCGTGCGTTGAATGACGTGGCAAAGAATATCCGCCAGGCCCTACCTGCTGCTGCCAGTCGTAGCGCGTGCGCTTGTGAGCGTTGGCGCGCTCCAGGATCTCGTTGAACGACGCGTTGTCCGAGGAGCAGGGACTGATTCATAGTGCTCGCCACGTCATCAAACGCATTTGTCACCTCGTTTCTTGCGTTAGACTGATGAATAGCGCACACCACGTCATCAAACGCATTTGGAACACTGCTTTCTTGACTTGAATGGCATCATATGACGTGACGAGCACTATCCATCAGTACCTACCTCGGACGTGTACTTGTTGAGGAATCGGTCGAGGCCGAGCCGAGCGTCCGCCGCCGCCGCTGCCGCCGCCGCAACGTCCACGCTTCCTCCGCCGCGCCCGCCACCACCGCCGTATTCGGTGCCATACTCGCTGCCGCCCGCGTCGGACGCTGGCGTGCCGGGTGTCTCGGAGCCGCCGCGGAAGGGCTTCCCATGCACGTCCACTCGCTGGCGGCGGTGGATGCCGGGCGAGGGCGTCACCCCGGTGCCGCCCGTGCCAGAGCGTAGGGCCCGGTAGATGCTGCTCGCCACGTCATCCACACACACTTTGAAGCCTCGCTTTCTTCAGTCAATTGGCAACCTGCGACTGCCGGGGGACAGGGCGAAAGCCTGGTGCCTGCTTACACACCCGGATGCGTGTTTCCTGGTGCTTCCTCAGACACCTGTCAGCGTTTTTCTGTGGCAACCTATAATGTGGCGCAGCGACATAGGGCAAGCACTATCCACCAGGCCCGACCAGTGCTACCCCCGAGCGACGGGGTGTCGAGGATGCCCCACGGCGTGGCCAGCGCCTCGCGCTGCCGCCGCTGTATGTTCGCCTGCGCCTCGCGGATGCGCGTCGGGTCCCCGCTACCTCGCGGTAAGGCCTCGGCAGAATTTCCCGTCAAAAGACCTTCAGCACTTAGTCGGCCCCCTGTAGTCCCTTTCCAGAGTGACCCGTAACCCGCGCCCTCCAGGCCCGTCTGACTTTTACCATCTGAAAAAACGCCCAACCAACACCGGAGGTGGACGGGTCTGGTACGTCTCACGTCGTCTTGTCTCAGTCAGTTTCCTGAGCCCACTCACGTTATACCATGTGAACACTTCGAAGACGCTCACCCATTCGCCAACCCTCGGGTCTTGTGTCAAGTTGACATACGAAGCCGTGGCGGGGTGATTTGTGCCGGGCCCTGCGTGTCGCTTCGAGCCACTCCAGCTTGTTCTTGAGCTTGGGCACGTCCGGGAAGTAGTCGCGCGTGATGATTTTGTCCAGCCGCGCCGTCCACTCGTCCGAGCGGGAGGGCCGTTGAGAACAAGCACCCGACCGATATCGGAGCACGCCTTTTTCAGGGTGATTGAGAAGGAGGAGGCGAAGGAGGCGGAGGAGGAGGCGGAGGAGGAGGAGGAGGCAGAGGCAGAGGCGGAGGAGGCGGAGAAGGAAGAGGGGGCGGAGGAGGAGCCGGGAGAGGAGGCATACAGACACGCGGACTCGGTTCGTCGGAAGACCACGTCGGGGGAGTGCGTGCCCTTCATGAGTCACGAGGAGATTGAGAGGCTTCCCTCTCGTGCCCTCGCACCCCGACACAACCGTACCCACCCCCCCACCCCAGGCGGGCGGTCTGGTGACCGCGGCGAGTCAGGAGGTGCGCGCGGTCCCGAGAGGGAGTGCAGGGGAAGACGCGGAAGAGGCGCGCGCGTTGAACGAGCAAAGACGCAAAGACCCCCCCCTGCCTCGTCCAGCACGATCTGGGGCTTGCTCGCGGACTGCGGGCGCGGCGCGGGCGGGGGCATCATCAGCATGTCCATACGCCCCCCCACTCGCGCTCCCGAGCTCACCACCCCGAAGCCGCTCCTATCCGCCGCCGTCGCCGCGCTGCCGCCCGACATGGCGCTGGCGTCGTCACCCATGGTGCGCGTAGGTGTGTCTGTGTTTTCCAACTTGTTCTTGAAGCTCGTCAAGCGACCACGACCACAACCCCCCCATCGGATCTGCACATACTGTGATGACGAGAGTTTAGGATTAGGGTTCAGGGATTAGGGTTTTTTCAAAACCTTCACTACCCTCAAAGTGACGGCGCCGGTGATGAGGGCTCAATACCACGGACACCGCACGGAGTCCCTGTGTCGGCATTGCAACGTACACGTCACGTGCTCGAAAGACACATGCGTGGGGGTGCGTGGGGTCGTGCGGTACTGTAAAGTTGAGGGCCCAGGGGTCGGTCAGGGCAAGAGCAAAAAAGAATAATGTACGCCCCAATCGTCACAGTCGAGCGCGGCAGCCGCAGCCTACACGACGCGCTACACGTCGGAGCAGGCGGGCCGGACGTGAACGCGGCCTGGCGCGTCACCGTCGCCGCGGGTCTCGCTCACCGCATCCGCGCCCTTCACGACGCTCGCATCGTGCACCGCGACGTGCAGGCATCCAACGCATTGGTATCAAACCTCGTCAACGTCGTTTTGGCGGACGCGGGCGCTGGCGTCGCGCGGCGGATGAAGTTCGACGCGCAGGGTACCGGAGTATGGGTCGAGGACGGGTACCGGGCAGGGGCTTACCCTCGCTCCCATTTCAGCTCAGCTTGAGCTCTTTTGTCGGACACTTGCCCCAGTTTACCCTACGCACGTGTCCTGCTCGTGCTCAAGTTGAGCTGTAAAGTGAACGAGTGTAAGCCCCTGGTACCGGGACCCGGAGCAAGAGGACACCGAGCATGGGGACACTTACGCCAGCGACATCTTCTCCTTCGGCGTGGTCCTTTCGAGATGCTGACAGGGCGCCGCGCGCACGGGCCCGGCGCGACCCCGTCGCCTGCACTTTGGCGGCGGCATCGGAGCCAGGCGCCGGGCGACTTCGACGCTCGCGTCGCGGTGCTGGTGGCGGCCGCCGCGCAGTGCTGGCGGGCGGAGCCGGCGATGGCGAACAACGCAGTTGTCACAGTAGGGTCATACTAACGTTCATCGAGCCTCAAGGCGCTTCACAACGGTGAGCAATAACCAACCTCCACCGCAACATTTCAAGCGGACAGACACTAAAGTCTGTAAGGGTTTAAGGCCTTATTGAGGGCCTGGCAGGCATTTCTCGCCACGTTGTCCAACGCACTTTGAAGCAACCCACGATTAATAACCTACCTGGCATCCTCGGACGTGGCGAGCAAAACATTTGAGCCCCTATGTGGTGGCACTCGCAAGGGTGGCGCTGCGGGCCACGGCGAGGGCCGGCGCAATGCGGCCGACCATCGCGGAGGTGTGCGAGGAACTCGACCCCTTGGTGGAGCTGGCGGAACGGGATCTGTGCGTTATCTGTTGTGACAGGCAGGGGGGTTATTCCAGACAAGAACTTGACCAACGTTGAATCGAAGAACCGAGTCCGCGCGGCAGTGTGAGCGTTCGCCCTGAGCAATTACTCGGCAATTACTTGCATGTACTATGCACTATTTTGACAGTCCCTAGAACTGCAAATTCAGTTAGACATGCTCCGATTTTGGCTCGAGTGCTTGTTTTCCACGGCCCTCCTGGCAGGGCGCGCGCGCTTCGGTTCGACTGCGGCCACCTCACGGTGTGCAAGGAGTGTGCTGAGCGGCTGCCGGCGCGGCCGCTGCGCCAATGCCCCAACTGCCGCGCCTTCACACAGGGAGTGGGCGCGGCAGTGGAGCCGCATGAGCCCTATTACGTCCACCACCCCACGTATGTCCCACGGCTTGCGACGCTACCCACGACCGGAGCAGCACCCGTCCTCGCTGGCGCCGAAATTGATGGCATCGTGGCCGTCATGCGCAGAAACTCTGGGGACGCGGCGGTGCAGCAGCGGGCGTGTCACGCGCTGTACCAGATGACAGCCAATGACGCGGAGGCGCGGTCTCGTGCCGGAGCTGTCGGGGTTCTGGAGGCTGTGGTGGCGGCCATGCGCGCCCACCCGCAGAGCCAGCCGATGCAAGGGATAGCGTGCAAAGCGCTGGGTACCATGATACTCGGCAACGCGGAGAACCGGATCCGCGCGGGAGCCGCTGGTGCTATGGAGGCTGTGGTGGCGGTCATGCGTGCCCACCCGCAGAGCCAGGCAACGCAATGGAAGGCGTGTAGGACGCTGGCCATCATGATGAGCTTGAATGCGGAGAATCGGACCCGGGCGGGGAACGCGGGCGCCGTTGAGGTTGCGGTGGCGGCCATGGTAGGGCGGTAAAGGCCATGGTCGCCCACCCGCAGAGTGTCGGGGTTCAGAGGGCGGCGTGCGACGCGTTGGCTTCCATGACCAACGGCAACGCGGCGAACCAAACCTGCGCGGGGGACTCCGGCGCCGTGGAGGCAGGGGCTTACACTGGTCCACTTGTCAGCTCAACGTGAGCGATTCTTGTGGGCTACACACGTCCACTTTTCGGTTTGACGCGAGCACTTTCTGTGAGCTATGTTGGAGACTTGGATGACAACGTCTCAAGTTGAGCTGAGAAGTGGACTATTGCTGCGGCTTCAGTGACCAAGAACGGCTCAGGTTGAGCTGGGAATTGGACGATTGTAAGCCCCTGCGTGGAGGCGGTGGTGGCGGCCATGCTCGCGCATGCGCAGGACAGAAAGGTGCAGCATGAGGCGTGTGGAGCGCTGGGTGGGGCGGTGCAAGTTGGCAGTATCAAAACTCGTGTTGAAACTTGAAAGCGCCTATGGTTTCAGCGCTTGATACTATACTATGCTATGGTAAACTGCTTTCAAATCTTGCCTTCATGCTCAGCTTGCGCCGCTACAGTTGGGTGCCTTGGGCTTCGACAACGCGGCGAATCGGACACGCGCAGGGAACGGAGGAGCTGTGGAGGCTGTGGTGGCGGGCAGGGGCTTACACTAGTCCACATCTCGGCTCAACCTGAGAAAGATTTGGTCATTGAAGCCACACCTAGCGTCCACTTCCCAGCCTGACCTCAGCCGTTTTTGTGACTCAAACACACAACCTAACGCGCAAAAAGCTCACAACAAATGTGAGAAGTGGAGGAATGTAGCGTCCAAAAGGTGCTTACGTTGACCTGAGAAGTGGACAAGTGTAAGCCCCTGGTGGCGGCCATGCGCGCCTTTCTGCAGAGTACGGGTGTGCTGCATGGGGCGTGTGCAGCGCTGCTTGCCATGACCCGCGGCAGCGCGGAGAATCGGCACAGGCTTGCACTCGTCCACTTCTCAGCTCAACATGAGCACTTAGTGTGGGATGCGTTGGGTACCTTCAGTGGATTGATCGGTCATCACTCGTCACAAACTGGACACAATACGACTCACTGACCGAAACGGGCTAGGTTGAGCTGAGAAATGGGCGAGTGTAAGCCCCTGAGAATCGGGTCTGCGTGGGGCACGCGGGTGCAGTGGAGGCTGTGGTGGCGGCCATGCACGCGCACCTGCAGGGGCGTGGTATGCAGGATGTGGCGCGTCGAGCGCTGAATTGCAGCACCCGGGACAACGCAGAGAACCAGAGCCGCGCTGTACACGCAGGTTGGGGCGGTGAAGGTTGACAATTTCAAAACCCGTGTTGAAAGCGCCTATTGACTCAGCACTTGAAACTATAATATGATGTACTGCTTTCAACTGTTCCATTCAAATTCAACTTGCGACGCTACAGTAGGTGTTGTGGACGCTGACGCTGTGGTGGCGGCAATGCGCGCCCACCCACATGATGAGGAGACGCAGGGGTGGGCGTTTGAGGCGCTGATTGACATGACCCGTGGCAACGCAGGGAGTCAAATCCGCGCGGGGAATGCAGGCGCCGTGGAGGCTGTGGTAGCGGCCATGCACGCTCTCGCGCACCACGGGGGGATGGTGCATGATGCGTGTCTAGCGCTGGGTGCCATGACTGACGGAAACGCGCAGAACCGCACCCGCGCAGGAGCCAGCGGCGCCGTAGAGGCTGTGGTGGCAGGCAGGGGCTTACACTCGTTCCCATTTTAGCTCAACCTCAGCTCTTGTGTCCACCGCATGGTTCAACTTGACTCATGAATGTGTCCTGGAGTTGCTCAAATTGAGCTCTGACGTGAACGAGCGTAAGCCCCTGGAGGCGGCGATGCGCGCCCACCCGCGGAGCGCGGCGCGTCAAACGCTGGGTTTCATGACCCGTGATAACGCGGAGAACGAGACCCGCGCGGTGCGCGCAGGTGACGTGGAGGCTGTGGTAGCGGCCATGCGCGCCCGCCCGCATGATGAGGAGCCGCAGGGGTGGGCGTTCGAAGCGCTGATCGACATGGCCCGCGGCAACCTGGAGAACCAGAACCGCGCGAGGCACGCGGGCGCTGTGGACGCTGTGGTGGCTGCCATGCTCGCCCAGCCGCAGAGCGCCTCGATACAGCATTTGGCATGTGGAGCGCTGGGTGCCATGACCAACGGCAACGCGGAGAACATGATCGGCTCAGGAGCCGGCGGCGCCGTGGAGGCTGTGGTGGCGGCCATGCGTGCCCACCCGCAGAGCGAGGGGCTGCAGGAGGAGGCGTGTGGAGCGCTGCTTGCCATGACCCGCGGCCATGCCGAGAATGGGGCCAGAGCGGGGAGCGCGGGCGCGGTGGAGGCTGTAGTGGTGGCCATGCTCGCCCACCCGCAGAGCGCCAAGATACAGCAGTTGGCATTTGCAGCGCTGAGTGCCATGACCGATGGCAACGTGGAGAACAGGACCCGCGCAGGAGCCGGCGGCGCCGTGGAGGCTGTGGTGGCGGCCATGCGCGCCCACCCGCAGAGCAGGGTGGTACAGAGTGTGGCGCGGCAAACGCTGGGTTCTATGACTCGCGACAACGCCGAGAACCAGACCCGTGAGTTGCACGCTGGTGCCGTGACGGCTGTGGTGGCTGCCATGCTGGCCCAGTCGCATGACGAGATAGCGCAAGGGGGGGCGTGTGCAGCGCTTGGTGACATGACCCGCGGCAGCGCGGAGAACCGGACCCGCGCGGGTAACGTCGGCGCCGTGGAGGCTGTGGTGGCGGCCATGCGTGCCCACCCGCAGAGCGCGAGGATACAGCATGTCGCGTGCGAAGCGCTGGGTGTCATGACCGACAGCAACGCAGAGAATCAGACCCGCGCAGGCGCCGCAGGCGCTGTGGAGGCAGGGGCTTACACTCGTTCCCATTTCAGCTCAACTTCAACTCTTCCGTCACCATACAACCCAACTTAACTCATGAATGTGTCCTGCAGTTGCTCAAATTGAGCTCTAACGTGAACGAGTGTAAGCCCATGTGTGGAGGTTGTGGTGGCCATACTCTCCCACCCTCAGAGTGTCGGGGTGCAGAAGGCAGCGTGTGTAGCGCTGGGCGCTATGACCACCGGCAACGCGGCGAACTTGACCCGCGCGCGGAACGCAGGGGCAGTGGATGCTGAGGTGGCGGTGGAGGAGGCTGTGTCGGCGCCGCGCGCGGGCAACGCCGGCGCCGTGGAGGCTGCGCTGGCAGCGGAGGAAGCTGTGTCGGCACCGCCGCCGCCAACGCCGGCTGCCTCGGGAATGCAGCGCATCGCCATCGAGGCAGGGGCTTACACTGGTCCACTTTTCAGCTCAACCTGAGCCGTTGCTGACACACAACACAGCCTAGACACCCCCTTATACCCCCTTGCACCCCCTAAGCACCCCCTACACAACTTCTGAATGCACCCCCTATTCCACAGAAAGTGCTTACGTTGAGCCGGAAACTGGACGAGTGTAAGCCCCTGCATCGAGGTGGAAGACTCGTCGGATGAGGCGATGGAGGAAGCTGCGACGCCACCGCCCACGCGCCACGCTCGCCCACCCGCATAGCGAGGAGCTGCATGTGCAGGCGGGGTGTCTTGGAACTCAAGGACGCGTCAGATGACAAGGGACGGTTCGGATCACATTGGAGACGGTTCGGATCACATGAGGGTGCATGCGGGGGTCAGACGGTGACTGTGACGGGGCGAGGGTGGATGGGATGGAGACAGTGTGTGGCCACTGTGGGCATAGACTGGGTAGATGTACGTATAGCACCTGTGTGATCGTGGATGGGAGGTACTGTGCATACACTGTGGACTGTGGACAAATACTGGTTGTACTCGTTAGCTTGGAAGACTGGTAGACTGGTATACTGGCAGTCCTCGTTAGATTCATATCTGTAATAAACAACCCCTGATTTCTGTACTAAAAATCATTCATTAAACCAAACGCCCCATCAAGTCGGCGACAAGCCCTGAATAACTACGGTCAACAGGTTCAGAACACCCGCCCCTCTAGCTAGACGTGCCAATGCTGTACTATAGTCTAGGTGAACAGGTCAGCCTGGCTGGTCTCTTTTGAATACACCCTCT
>Ga0307488_10005340_pt1 | contig 10612 bp, 8 predicted proteins | sample SB02metaG_FD_202248 | JGI IMG/M metagenome (GOLD analysis project Ga0307488, IMG submission 202248) | Sea-ice brine microbial communities from Beaufort Sea near Barrow, Alaska, United States - SB 0.2 | ecosystem: Environmental > Aquatic > Marine > Coastal | place: USA: Alaska | collected 2017-05-06
GTATTACCTAAAATTTCATTTAAACGAGGAACACCTTTTGTAACTGTGGATTGAGCTCCAATACCAGCGTGGTGAAATGTATTTAAAGTCATTTGTGTAGATTGTTCTCCAATACTTTGTGCAGCTAATGGGCCTACCATTTCTCCACCTTCAGCTAAAGAATGTTTATAACGAGATTTAATAGATGTAATGATATGTTTAAATCCAATACTATTAATTTTTAAATCACGAATAAGTTTTTTAGGAGATAAATAATCCCATAATAATATTTCACAAGATAAACTTTTATTTGAAGAAATATTACAATATTTAATAAGATCTTTTAGTTCTTTAATTATTTCTACAGGATTTAAATCACTTTTACCAATTTCATCAAGTTTAAATAATTTAATAGTATTTGTAAGTAATCTACTTAAATTAATAGGATAATAAATTTTAATTTCATCAATTTTATTAAATTTTGTATAAACATTATGAAATTCATTAATAATGTTTTCAAGATGTTTATTATAATCAGTAATTATAGTTTTCCAATTATCTATTTTTTTCATCTTTGTAACTTCTGATTTAATAACATAATCAAATTTTTCATTAACATCAATATAATAATCTTTATTAAGTTTATCAATACTAATTTTTTTAAAATTTGTTTTTTGCTTTTCTAAATCAACACTATTAAAACCATCATATCCATAACAAAATTGTATAATATCATTATTACTTGCTCTTACAGAGTAATCATGTGATACTTTTAAGTCTTCCATTGATTTTACAAGTCGCCTTTGTAAATATCCAGAATTGGCTGTTTTGACAGCAGTATCAATAACACCTTCACGACCAGCCATTGCGTGGAAAAAGTATTCTTGTGGATTTAAACCATTCATAAAATTACTACTGATAAATCCACGACTTTCAATACCATTTTCAAAACGTGGATAGTGTGGTAATGTGCGATTACTAAATCCAAGAGGGACACGACTTTGGTCGATTGTTTGTTGACCTAAAAGACACATCATTTGTTGAATATTATCTTTTTTACCCTTAGAACCACTTGTAACAATATAATTAATACGATTACTTATAGGCATTTTATTAATTATTTTATTTGTAATATTATCAACAGTTTTTTTATTAATAGCAGCAATTTTCCCATCATATAATTGGTCTAAATTTTCAGTTATATCGGCAAGAATATTTAAATGAGATTTTTTTGTTAATTCAACAACTTCTTTTTTACCATTTAAAATAAATTCTTCATTACGTTTTTTAATATCTTTATGAACTATTAAATCATTAATACCAACACTAAAACCACTTCTAATTAAATAACGTGATACAATTTTTTGTAAATCATTTAAATAGCGTGTTGCTTCTTTCGAACCATAATCATTAACTATATTATGTAATATAGCTAAAGACGCACTTTTTTCAATTTGTCCTTCTTTTAAAATACCATTATCAATAATAATATTTTTTAATTTTTTATCAGATAAATCTTTACTATATGTAATTGGTGGTAAAATTTGGGAATAGAGTTGTTTTCCAGTCCATTTTACAATACTACCATTATTAAATGAGGGTTCTGGTAAAATACCCTTAAATTTTTCAATACCAACTAATAAATTCATAATTTCTTGATGTGTAAAAAATACATTATCATCAGTTAATTTAAATAAACCTAATAAATTATCTTGTGCGGGAGCAATAATAGGTTCATTTAAACTGGGACTAATAATATTTTGTGATACAGAAGCAATGTATTCTAGTTCAACCGCGGTTTGAATACTTTGGGGAACATGCATATTCATTTCGTCACCATCAAAATCAGCATTGTATGGCTTACATACATCTACATTTAATCTAAATGTATTACCTTCCATGACACGCACTCTATGAGCCATCATACTCATTTTATGTAACGATGGTTGACGGTTAAATAATACAATATCACCATTTATTAAATGTCTATTGACAGTATCTCCATATTCTAATGTTTCATTATTAGTATCTTTATCCATTATCATATATTGACTACCATCTTTAACTCTTTTAATACTTTTAGCACCAGGATATACTTTATTACCATTTTTAACATATTTATAAAGTCTATTAATATTAATTTTATTAACTACTTCTGGAAATGTTAAATTCATAGCAATTTTATAAGGAACACCTAAATCTTCAATATTTAAATTAGCATCAGCTGAAATAACACTGCGAGCACTAAAATCAACACGCTTACCCATTAAATTATTTCTAATACGACCCTCTTTTCCTACAAGACGTTGTCTTAATGTTTTCATAGGACGACCACCTCTTGTATTAATTGGAGGAATACCCTTAATATCATTATTAAATAAAGTAATGACACGATGTTGAATTTGGGCATTATAATGTTTTATTTGTTCTGGTGAAACAGAACTATTTTTTGCTAAAACATCTTTTAACATTTTTGTGCATTTAATAATTTCATAATAATTATTTGTTAAATCATCTTCACTACGCTGACTATTATATTGTCTAACACTTGGTCGCACACTTGGTGGTACAACAGGTAACATAGTAATAATTAACCAACTTGGAAGACACCATTTTGGACTAAATCCCATTACTAAACAATCATCTTCGGTAATACGTTTAAAAATAGCAAGAATAATTTCAGCATTTAATTTCTGTGTAATATTTAAAGGAATATCTTCATTATCATCTTTCCATTCAGCAATAATTTCATAATCAAGCCTAAATGATTTACTGTCGTATTTTGTAGGTTGTATTGCGCCACATCCTCCATTATCATATAATGTTTCATTTTTTTTATCTATAGCACCACACGTTATTTTATTTACTTTTTGAATAATTTTAAAAATTTTTTCAAATCGTTCTTTATTGTTATTTTTAGTTATTGCCATAATATTTTTAATAATTTTATCATCTTTATTAACTAATAAGCGACTACATTTAATACATATACATCTTAAGATTTTTACAATATCTGACTCAAATTGAAGATTAAAAACTGGTTTAGGTAATTCTATATGGCCGAAATGTCCGGGACAGGTAACATAATTTTGTTCACAAGATTTACAGTCTACACGTGCTTCAATAGGACCCATACGTAAATCAAATAAACCATTAATTTTAGGGTCACCATTACTATCATATAATGTTTCACAGGTAATATTTACAACCGATTTATTTCTAATAACTTCAGGACTATATATACCAAATTGAACTCCATTTACAAAACCAACTTCAAAATTATCATCATTCGTATTTGTCATATTTATAAATTAATATTTTATTTACTAATTATAATTATTAAATATATTTAATATATTTAATAATTTTTAAATTAAACTTTATATTATTATTATTATTATTATTTAATATAATAAATATATATTAAAATCAATTTTTATATTTATTAAGTTTTTATTAATTTATTTATAGTTTAAATTTATTTATATTTTAATTTTAAAAATAGTATTAGTATAAAATTTAAAATATAAATAAATTTAAACTATAAATAAATTTAAACTATAAATAAATTTAATATGAGTAAACAAGTAATAGAAAAAATAGATAAATGTGAAAATGATATAAAATTAATTAATGATAAAATATATAATATAATTACTAATTATGAAAAACTAAATTCTAATAATGAATCTATAATAAATAATACTGATAAACAAACACATTATAATACTCGACATACTAATAAAAATATAAAATTTAATTATGAGAATAAAGATATTGATGATGATGAAAGTGATAGTGATTATACATATAATGATGAACATAGTGAAAATGAAATTGAAGAGAATGAATTGTTAATAACAAGTAATGAGAAACAAGCTCATATTAAAAAATATATTAAAAAATATATTAATAGTGTATGTGATAATAATTATACTTGTAATGATACTTGTAATGATAATAAAAAAAAATTAAATAAAAAAGTGAAAGAAAATACATTTATTTTTTTTGAAAATTTAATTATAAATCAACCACAATTAAGTATAGAAAATATAAAATTACATATTACATATTTTATAGATTATACTCCAGAACAACAAACACAACTTTTAAATTCATTTACAAATATAATTAATATAACTGATACTAAAATACCTAAATTATTTAAAATAATGAATTCAACTCTGGATACATATTATAAAAAAATAGCTTTAAATAAACTTCAATTATTAGAACAAATGAAAATAGGAGATAATGAATATTTTAAACTTAATAATTGGTTAGATACATTATTAACTATTCCTTTTAATATATATAAAACACCTAAATATTTAGATAAAGAAAATATTAAAAATCCTTTAAACTATCTTAATAACGCACAAATACATATGGATAATATAATATATGGACAACAAAAAACAAAATCACATATTATTGAAATACTTGCAAAAATGATTAAAAATCCAAAAACATTGGGTTCTGTATTTGCGATTCACGGAGAAGCAGGAACTGGTAAAACTACATTAATAAAAGATGGATTATCAGAAGTATTTGGATTACCATTTGTTTTTATTTCGTTAGGTGGATCACAGGATAAAACTTTTTTATCAGGAAGTAATTATGTTTATGAAGGAAGTAATTGTGGTAAAATTATTCAATCATTAAAACAATCACAATGTATGAATCCTATTTTTTATTTTGATGAATTAGATAAGGTAAGTAATACTGATAGAGGACATGAAATTATTAATTTATTAGTTCATTTAACAGATTATACACAAAATAGTCAGTTTATAGATGATTATATGGATGGTATAGTAATAGATTTATCCAGAGCAACATTTATATTTTCATTTAATGATAAAAGTAAAATATCACCAATATTACTTGATAGAATGGAATTAATACAATTTAACTCTTATACATTAATTGAGAAAAAATATATAGCAAAACAATTTTTATTACCTAATATAGTTAAAAATATATTTGGAGAAAATAATAATAAAGAAATTCATTTATCAGAATCAAATTTAGATAAAATTATTGAAATACCTAAATTAAAGAGTGAAGTCAAAATAATTGAAAATAAATATAATAATAAAATTAAAAAAAAGAAAGAATCTAATATAACCAATCATAGTATTATAAAAAGATCAAATTATAATAATTATAAATATCATAAAAATAAAATAAATGAAACTATTTTAAATAATTTATTTTTAAAAAAAAATAATAGTAATAATATTTATAATAATAATTATAATAATTATAATAATTATAATAATTATAGTAATAAATATGGAGGTGTTAGATATATAAAAAAAAGAATCGAAAAAATAATATCAAAACTTAATGTAGATATTATAATGGGTAATATTAAAATAATAAATAATAAAAAAGAAATAAATATAGATAATAAATATATAGAAGAAATATTATAAATATATAAAAAGTAATATTATAAATAATATAAGATAAAAATAAAAATAGTATTAAAAAATTGAATAAATATTTTTACATTTATAAAATTTAAAATTAGTAAGTATAACTTAAACTAAACATAATGTATAAAATGGAATCAATTGTCACAAAAGAACAAATAAAAATAGAAACAGAAACACCAATTAAAAAAAATAATAAATGCGAGTATGAGGAATGTACTAAAAAATTAAAGCTTACAGATTTATCTTGTAGATGTAAAAAAAGATTTTGTATTATCCATAGGCATGCTGAAACACATAAATGTAGTTTTAATTATAAAGATTATGAAAAAAATATATTATCTTCAAAACTTATTAAATGTTCTAATGATAAAATGATTAAAATTTAAATCACATCAGTATTTAATTTTGTTATATCATTTATAATACTATTTATTGAAATAGTAGATAAATCATCTTCAACAATTTTTTTAATTTCAGGATTATTTGGAAAATAATTATTTAAATAGTCAGATAATAATAATAATCTATCAATAATAATATCTTCATTATCAAAAGGTGAAGTATATAGTAAGTTATATACAAATGTATCTAATTTATATAATTTTTCATTATAATGTGTATCATATAATGAAAAATTATTTAATAAATTAAATAAAATATAATATATTCTGCGTAATATTGTTAAATTAATTTCATTATTAGTTATATTAGTAATTATTGTGGTATGAATTTTTAAATTATTTTGAATATTAATTATTTTTTTAATTTTAAGATTTTTAACTTCTTTATCAATAATATCTTTAATATTGTTTTCTTTTTTTATTATATTTAATTCTTCTCTTTTTTCTTTATTATAATCATCTATTGATTGTTCTGGATATATTCCATTACTCATTTTATTAAAAAATGAATATAATAAATTTGTAACAGAAAACATTATATTAAAAATTATATTATATTAAATAAAAAGTATTAATTTATTAATTATGTTATAATTATTATTATAATAATTATAATCAATTTTTATATTAAAATAAAAAATAAATAATAAAAAATAAATAATAAAAAATAAATAATAAAAAATAAATAATAAAAAATAAATAATAAAAAATAAATAATAAAAAATAAATAATAAATAATAAAAAATAATTTTGTGTATAAAATCATTACAATTTATATTTCAGGATAAGTCATAGCATCTTTAACATTACTACCTCTATTTCTAATTCTTTTTAACTGTTCTGGGCTATAACATACACAACCCATATCACTTGAAAGATTAGAATGACCACAACAATCAGGAGAAACATTATTATAAGCAAAAGAAAATAAATGTTTAGGACTACCTTTTTTACCATCAATCGTTGGGAACATTTTATTACCTAAAGGTTGAGATAATTTAATACCATCACCAACAGGACTAAATATAGTAACTGGATTAACTAATGGTTTAGTAACAGAGTCAGATTTAAGTATAATACCATCATATGTTCCGGTTGAGCTAATTTCTTTATTAATATTATTATATTTTAATCCTCCACAATTAGTATTATTACTATTTTTTAAAACATAATTCAAAGGTGCGTAACCAGTAAAACCTTCATTATTAAGTTGTAAATAACATATAGCTAAAATAAATGTTAGCATACATACAATAACATTTAATCTTGAAGTAGATGTTTTAAAAGAACCAGCATAAATACATCCAAGTATAATAAGTATGATAAGAGGTAAAAAACAATTCATTTTTATAATTTATTTTATAGTAATACTTATAAAATTATAATATTTATATTTTTTAATATATTAATATTTAATAATATTTTATTTATATTAAATATTAATTTAATATAATAATTTTATTAATTTAAAAAAATATAATTATATAATATCATATCATTAATATTATAATTAATATTATAATTAATTATAAATTATTTTAATTATTTTAATTACATTTAAAATAATTAGTTTTTTATTATTTTAATTATATTTTATAATTATCAATATAAAATGAATGAATTATTAAAAGACAATTGTAATAGTTTAAATGAAGTATATACATTTTGGTATCATAACCCTGATAATGTAGATTGGAGTTTAGAAAGTTATATTGAATTATTAGAATTTTCTACTGTTGAAGAATTTTGGGTTTTAGATAAATTTGTTCGCAAAGATATGATTGAAAATGGTATGTTTTTTATAATGAAAAAGTCTGTTAAACCAATTTGGGAGTGTTCTACAAATATAAATGGAGGTTGTATTAGTTGGAAAGTAGATAGAAAAAACTCATATAAATCTTGGATTGATTGTGTAGGTCATTTTATTATGAAAGATTTTGGAGAATTTACTAATTTAATAAATGGTGTTAGTATAAGTCCTAAAAAAAATTCAAGCATTATAAAACTTTGGTTTAAAGAAGAAATTAATATTGACACTATTCAAATTCCAAAATCATTCTGTTTAGTTGATGATAAAATAATTTACAAATCGCACATTCAAAATATTGATAAAGATAAAACTAAAAAATTAACTTATAATAAGAAATATTAATAATAAATATTGTATTTTTTATTGTATTTTATATTGTATTTTTTATTGTATTTTTTATTGTATTTTTTATTGTATTTTTTATTGTATTTTTTATTGTATTTTTTATTGTATTTTTTATCTTATAATAAAATAATAAATATAAATTATTAATAATAACTATAAATTATAAATTATAAAAATATAATATAAAATGAATGGTATCAATGTATTACTTAGTATAATATTTTTGTTAATTCTTGCTTTTATTGGTATTATAAGAGCAGAAACATTATCTGGTGTGATATGGTCTTTTATTTTACTTACATTTGTATCTTATATGACTATCTATTTATTTAAAGCTAATTAAATTAAATTACAAAAAAATTAAATCAAATTAATTTATTTTAATTTAATTTGAATATAAAATAATATAAAATAAATAAACAAAAATAATAATTTAAAAAATAATTAAAATATATAAATAATTAAATTATATAAATTTTAAATAATTATAATTAAAAATAATAAATTTTAATTAGTATTATATAATTTTAAAATGTCTGAAATACAAAATAATAACAATAACAATAACAATAACAATAATGAAAAAAATGAAAATACAATAGATAAAACTCAAGATAATTCTCAAGATTTAACAACATCTAATAAAAATGATTTCTCTAAATATATATTTCATCTATGGACTTCTAAAACACCACCAATTAAATATCTTACAGAGCTTCTTAAAGATTTATTAACTGAAGGTAATTTAGAATGTAGTGCTGAAGGTATTAAATTATTATCAATTGATCCTGGAAGAACTGTTTTAATACATTTAAAATTAGACCATTCAAGTTTTGAAGATTTTAAATGTGAAAAACCAATTATATTAGGAATAAATTTAGAACATTTTTTTAAAATTATAAAAAATATGGAAAATTCAGATACATTAAGATTATTTGTAGAAAAAGATAACCTGAATAGATTAGGTATTGAACGTTATAATAAAGAAGAAAATATTAATAATACTATTTTTCAAAGTTTAATTGATATTCCAGTTCAAAGACGTGATATTCCATCTCCAAGTTTTAAAAGTGTTATTGTAATGTCAAGTTCGCGTTTTCAAAAAATATGCCGTGAAATTAGTCAATTTAGTGAAAAGATTGAAATAACTTGTGTTGGAAATCAATTGATTTTTAAAGGTTGTAATGAATGTGCTTCACAAGAAATTAGAATTAAACCAAGTTCAAATGGTATGTCTTTCGAACAAAATAGCCCTGATGAAATAGTTCAAGGTGTATTTAAATTAAAACATTTAGTTCAATTTAGCAAATGTTCTAATCTTTCATCTAATATTCGTATTCTTATTCGTAATGATTATCCTATTGTATTACATTGTGATATTGCTGGGCTTGGTTTTGTTAGATTATGTTTAGCACCTAATGCTGAAGAAGAATAAAGCAGCTTTTGCCAAAAGCAGGATTTAGAAAATCCCGCACGCAAATATAGTGCAAATTATTTTTTAATTTTTGTTATATATTTTAGTTAAGTTTTTTTTAAAAACTTAGTTTTGCTTAAGTTTTTCTTAAAAATTTATTTTACTAATTCTGATATTTTTCTAAATCTGGTGGGCTAAACCCACCTAGCGTTTTGGTTCGGCTTTTACCAAAAGCTGAGTTATAAATTAATACTTATAAAATAGAATACTAAACCAAAAAGTATTGATTGTATAAAATTTTTTTCAATAAGAGGATATTTATCAAAACATTGTAATAATTTATGAACTAAACTTGAATTTATAATATAAAATAACATAGAGAATAACAATGTTTTTAAGGCAACATCTTTAACTATAAAATTAAATGATGGGGTTATTTCACTTTGATAATTTAAAGTAGGATTTGTTTCAAGTTCATTAATTTCATTCATATTTGACATTTTAATTTAATTAATATAGATTATATATTTTAGTTTATTAGTTTATAGTTTTATTAGTGTATTAGATAATATATAGATAAAAATATTTATAAAATTGAATAAATAAAATATTTATATAATATTATTTTTTAATTATTTGTTTTTAATTATTTTTTTTAATTATTTCATATTCATTACTTTATCACGTAATTCTACAAGATTAAAAAAATATTTTAAATGTTTATTAGGATCTATTTTTGTAACTATATTTAAACTACCTCCTTTTTTATCTTCAATATTAAAATCTTTTTTTAATGTAAATTTATTATAAACTACAAAATCAGGACATTCTTCTTTTGGAATATAATCAAAACTTGTATGATTATATTTATCACCTATAAATTTAGCTTTAATATCACTAAATTTAACTTGATAATCTTTATTTTTACCAGTATAACAAGCAATATTAATACTATAACCATAATATAAAGCAGCAATTATTCTATTTATCATATCATCTTTTTCTGTTAATTTTAAACTCATATTTCTTTTTCCAAAATTGTCTAATCTAAATAAATCCATATAGTGTTGTCTTCGTTTATAATTTTTATTAGATGGTAAATTACCACCAAATAAATTTATATTTTCTATATCATTTAATTTTGAGTTCCTTCCTTGTTTTTTGTTTGTGTAGAAGTTTCCATTTTGCGGTCTTGATTTTTTAGTTTTACTATATTTAT
>Ga0307488_10005341_pt1 | contig 10612 bp, 13 predicted proteins | sample SB02metaG_FD_202248 | JGI IMG/M metagenome (GOLD analysis project Ga0307488, IMG submission 202248) | Sea-ice brine microbial communities from Beaufort Sea near Barrow, Alaska, United States - SB 0.2 | ecosystem: Environmental > Aquatic > Marine > Coastal | place: USA: Alaska | collected...
CAGTTCCCGAAGAACTTCTACAAGCCTCCGTCTGTTTCGTTAGAAACTATAAATTACACAAACTTGGAGTACGACCACACTCTAGTACACTCTTCAGCAGTATTTGATGTCAGTATTCAAGGGGGTCTCTTCAGCCGTTTCTGTTCTGTTTAATATTTTTTTGTTAAAATCGTTGATGTGGGTGTATCTAATATTCAGCTCGGACACCCGGGTAAGTATCATAACAACTGCATGTTCCACAGTTTGGCTTTGACCCCAAATTCGAATTTGATTCAAATCAAAATCGTACCAAATAAAACTAACCCGGGTATCACGGGTTATTTGCTTGAAACAGTGTCCTTTCCGACCTATCAAAAGCTTCACTAGGTCTTTGTCTAACAGACCTCCCAATGGGATTGAAACACATACATCTTCTAAACCTTCGCAAACCAAAACTATTTCTTCAGCTTTCCAAATTTCTTCAGCTTTCCAAATATTTTCTGTCTTTTTCTCTTTTTCTTTCCAAATATTTTCCAAATGTGCGGTCATATAGCCGCGCGCATCTTCTAAACGGTGCCTAGGTCCATATATTTCAATACGTGGTGGTTCACTTCTGCTATTTAACCAAACACTATCGACGCCGGTGGTCCGCGCACATCGTTTCAAATGCCGTCCATATCTGCCGATTATGTTATAAAAATTCATCGACGGATCGACGTAAACAAAGGAATAAAAAGTGCTCATCTATCTCATAATCTATCTTATCTAAAGGAAATGTCTTATTACTTAATTGTCTTATTGTTCTTATTCTCCTTCTCCCTCTTCTTGTAACAAATTGGCGTAATACATATACGTCCGTCTCATATTTTCCGACTGTTCAAAAATAAGCTCAAAATTCATTTCGTATTCGGTTCCTTCGGGAACCCACAACCCAAGGATGTAACGTAAAAAGGTCCAGTACCCCTCAATGTTGTAATCACGAAAATACCGTTCGTACTCGTCTAAAGGCTCGTTTATTGGGCGGAACACGAACGGGTCCGATACCCCTAATAGATCTAGCTGATGGCCTTGTTGAACTTCTTCTGGCTGGTTTGCTTGGGCTTGGACATGTCCTGGTTGTCGCGGTTGGACAAGGCGAACCTCTCTGGAATTATTAACAATTTCGGTGCGACAAAGAGGACATGTTTTGTTGAAAGACGTTTGAACCCATTTTTCGATACATTTTTTGTGAAACACGTGGTTACATGGTTTCGTAATAAACAATGTGCTTCTGCTTGTTTTGTGTTCGATGTTACACATACAAATTGAACAGTCGATGTTTACGTCAAGCGATTGAATCAGGTCGTCTTTTCTCTTCATATTCATGTGGATTCCGCAACAATATTCATCAATGTTCGCCGAATAATATTTCCCTTTGTTCATACATCGTCGGTGACCTCCTTTGACAAAAGAGTTGCATCCCAAATAGGTAAGGTTCACGTTGATATAGTCATCCATTTTTCCAAAAAAATGCGAAGTTGATAAACGACGATATATTACTATTAGTTATACAGTTGCTTAAGTGGAAAATAACGATTTTTTAAACGTATCAATCTGTTTTGTGATATGTTCTGGAACACCGATTTGGTGAAGAGTACTCGTAGAGACTCCGAGCAGAATACACGACCATATAATAATAACAAATAAAAGAACCAAGAGCTTAATCATTTGTTATTCAATATTAGATTTTTTTATGTTCGTTCGTCAAAAGAAGTTGCAAAGAAAACAAGCAAACATGTGTGGACATAAAAAAGAAATAGAAAGAGAAATATAAATAGAGAGAGAGAGATATTCTATTAAATCCAGTACACAAGTTATTCTATTAAAGGATATAAGTGACACACCGTGTATAGTAAGTTTTTTACCACTATATAAGCGATCCCCCCAATTATCAAAACTCAAAACAAGAATGAAGACACCCAAGGTTAAATCAGCGCATATCATCTCATTCATGGAGTCTTCAAAACGACAATTGTATGGTGAAGTGGGCAACGAAAAGCGTTACGTAGACGATACGATCTATTTCGAAGTGTATACCATTACGAAACAGCCCGAGAACACACTGTACGAATACGCACATGAAAGCATCTGGGTTAACATGTCAACTATAGTTGAACATTATCCGGTAGGCAACTCGAACGATTTTTACAAAGGATGGATTTGTTTGGGATTTAAACCGATTGTTTCGTCAACTACCGTCAACTTTGAGAAGATATTTACGGATTGTATCCCTCCATCCGAGTTAAACTTCAAATTTCTACAAATGGAAGATATACTGGTGGAAGAAGATGATAACGAGTCGTTACGTTCGGTAGATTCGTTCAGTACTTTTGACTCTATTGACTCAGATGTCAACTCATTAGATTCTTTCATTGTTAATAGTCAAGATGGCGAAGAACAAGCAACAAACGCATGTGAATGTTCCTTTTGTATCGACGTGAAACAGTCCGTTGAATGGTGTGATAATAGTTGGGTACCTGCGGATGCTACTGCGCAAAAAGTGAAAACATTACTAGAAAATCTGGAGGCAAAATATGTACACAAATCGAATCCTCTATAAGTATAGGTAAAAAAAATATGTTCATGATAAATAAATGAAAAAATCCATAAAATCTATGGTAAACAACGACGACAAGATTGTGTACCAGTTTTATGCATCTATAGCATTAACATTTCTTATTCTGTTTTATATGTATTACTTCTTTACTCGATTTTCAAACAGGCGTATAACCATAAATAACGATGACATGATGAAAACAAGTGGACGATATTCAAAAAATCTGGTGAGTGATACTAACGGTACCATATACAAAATCTCTTCGAACATACTGATATTTCATTTCAATTCATCCGAAATACTAGACCGTTTGGAAGCTGGCCAAACGTACATCGTAGCTGGGTATGGTCAACGCGTGCCAGTTCTTGGACTCTACCCATCCATAACCTCCATAAAAAGTGAAATTTAAAACCTTCTAAAATCTTCTTTGGGTCCCTTGATTTATGTGGTACTCGACCAGTCGAGTAAGAGGACCAACTCCGGGGTTGAACCGGACCACATTTTACACATTTTACACGAGTCTAGCTATATCTGACATCTGACATCCATATCAATTGTTTCTTCTCACCGATATCTTTCCACATCACTCCGAGAATCTTTTTGATTTCTCCCCAAGGTGCCTCCGGGTTCTTAATCTTAACTTCGTCCTTCATTGTCTTGTTAAACAGATGTAACCCTTTCTGTTTAAGAGATTGTTCCCTCTTCGGTTTCGCTTCTTCTCCCTCAACACCCTCCTTCTGCTTTGGGACCTTTGGGGCCTTTGGGGCCTTTGGGGCCTTTGGGACCTTTGGGGCCTTTGGGACCTTTGGGGCCTTTGGGGCCTTTGGGACCTTTGGGACCTTTGGGGCCTTTGGGGCTTTAGGGGCTTTGGGGGCTTTGGGGGCTTTGGGGGCTTTGGGGGCTTTGGGGGATCCATCAACAATTTTCTTGGGTACAATTGTCTTTTCTTCTTCTTCTTGCTCTTTCTCTTCTTCTTTCTCTTCTTCTTTTACTTCATCAAGAGGGGATTTGTTTAGTCGTACCACATATCCATCCTCCGTGTCATCAGTTTCCTCTTCCTCTTCCGCGTCCACTTGCCACATCACATCATCTACAAACGTCATGAACGTTCCATGCGATGTCTTCAATTTGTTGTCCTCCTCCAAAGTGTACTGTTCCCATGTCGAGATATCATCGCTGGGGGCGGTCCAATACACGTGTTTGCGATTGACGTGTGCACTCATAAAGTGTCCGTCAGAAACGCGTCGTACGTACACACACTTGTTCTCCAAATCGCGTTCGACAATGATTTCAACCAGATGATCCTCATCCAAGATCAACTTCATGTTGTTGGCAGCCATTTTTCTCTTGGTGGTGTGTAAAAAGATGTGAGAGAAGATGGGTATACCTTATAAATCCGAGCTCTTTAAGTGGTTTGGTATACCTTATAGACCCGCTAGCACAAGATTAAGTTAGCATCATCACCCACACATTATGTTTACAAGTATGTTTACAAGTATGTTTACAAGTATGTTTACAAGTATGTTTACAAGTATGTTTACAAGTATGTTTACAAGTATGTTTCTCTTTCAAAACCTCTCTCTTTCAAAAGTTCTTTCGTTCAAACATAATTGTAAAGAGAGAGAGTAGATTTCCTAAAAAACTATTTTTATTTTTATTGTAATTAGTTTTTTAGAAAATTTAGTAATAATGAATAATAATACTTGTTCAATATGTAGCCAACATGTTCATCCTGGTAATAACAAAAACGGTTATAAAACAGAATGTGGGCATTTGTTTCATCGCAAATGTTTAACGGAATGGGCAACTTTGGGAACTCGAACTGTCGAATTTGGTCGAAACCCATATGGTTTTTTGAATAACAACCCGTCGTGTCCAATATGCAGATCCTTGACAATAAGGAGTGGTCTAATAAAGGATATCATACAACATCAAAAGAAGCTAGACGATGCCATAAAGCTGTTTGAAGAGGCTTATATGAGAACGCGTTATAGTGGTAAATTCCCGCATGTTTATTTATTACCCGATGCTCGAAAAAGTAACGTTCCAGTTAAAACTTATGAAAGTATGGCTTCATTTGTCCTACATGTTTTATTTTACAGGAACAAACAGCTTGATAATGACAACATGGAAGACTTTATCAAAACGTTTCTGTCTGTTATACACGCTTATAAGAAGTTTGAGTATGTGTTTACGGGTTCGTTTGGAATCCCGGCATTTGTCGGGAGGTTTAGCGCAACACAACAAAACAGAATAAAACAAGCGTTCGCTGGAAAAATATCCAATAAAGATTCAAGACGATTGATTAAGTACGTGTTTGCTGATAACGAAGTATTAGAAGTATTAGAGTTAATTGAATATGAAATGTCCAATGGGTTTCCATTAACTGTGAAAAGAGGAAACGGTAAATTTGACCATTTGACGATTAATGAAGATACACGCTCATTGACGAAAATTCGTAAACAATTTTTAAAATTCCCAATAGAACATTATATTTAAATAACTAAGCGTCGTTATTTACATCATATAATGCGTTTTCTACATTATTTACAAATCGTTCATCTTGGTTAAACCCATTTACTCGTGATAAATTATTAACCAACCGATTAGTAGAACTATTTCTTCTAGAAAATAGTTCGATCGTTTTCAAAATACCAGTGTCGTGTTCTATGAATACAATAAGATCACCGATAAAACTGATCGGTATATAACCGTCGAATGACTCGCTGAGTGCGGTAATTTGAGTGTTTCTCAAATTACCGGTGCGTATATTGACACTTCCGAAGGAATGTTTAAAATTAGTGGTAAATTTTGAATGTGCTTTCAAAAGTTTGATGAAAGTTGTTTTGAATTCTTTAACAAGAGGGTCGTCTTTTCGAACATTATAAAACATAATATGAAATATTAGTGATGTAACATACTCGAATTGTAACGGTACCGAGAATTTGTTTCGATTGTTGTTTTTTTTAATAGTAGGTGGTAAATAAAGATTATTGAAATTACCACTCTCATGTATGCGTATAATCACATTTTCAAAAGCTTCCATAAAAAAGGCTAAGCGATCAGAAAGCTTCATAATATATTTGAGCAGAGTAGGCTTAATGTATCTTCGACATATGGGACACGTGGGGTTTCTATTTAACACACCATGCGGATTTCGATTCCCTTGGACTCTACTATTTTTGGTCGCCCATGTTGTTAAACATTTACGATGAAACACATGGTTGCAATCTGTTAATATACGACGGCTTCCCGGGGTCACTGTGTCTGTACATATCGCACAAACGTTATTGTTGTTAGTTGTCATATTGTTTTTTTTTTTGGTTTTGGTTGTCTGTATAAGAAGGAAAATAATTCAATTAATAAAATAAATAGTAATTGTTTTGTAATTGTAATTGTCTCTCTTACTGTTCCAATCTGTTGGTTTTAAAAATCTTTACTATAGATGTATACCTCTAGACGAATGAATTTTAACTTTTTAAACAAGTACTTGTGTGTATGCACCAAACTAAACCATTCAACACTAGACGACGCTGACGAAGACAATAATGGGCGCTTATCACTAAAAGAGTTTTTTGATTATTTCGTAAACGTGCGTGGCAAACCGCCTACAAACGAACAATGGTTTAAATTCCACCTTGCAGATCGAGACAATGACGGTTTTATTACGAAACAAGATATTTTAGTCTTTGAACAACACAACAATCTGTTTGCATAAATTAAAAAGTTTAGAAAAGAGTTACTTGTAAGTTTAGAAACTAAATAGTCATTCTCTGAAATTCGGAATTCAAACCATTCCTTTTTCTTTTCCCATTCTTAGTTAACAGATTTCTAGTCCATTTTACGTTATTGACGTTACTATAATAACCCCTGGTAGCCAGATTCTGTTCCAGATTTTTTCGATTCATTCGAACCGCGCGTCGCATAACCGCGTATTGCTGAGGAACAGGGCCAACCGGTCTGTGAGGTCTGTGAGGTCTGTTAGTATTATTAGTATTATTATTATTACTAGTATTATTATAAGTATTGGGAAGTCCGTTATTATTAGTGTTATTGATATTATTAATATTGTAAACGGGTACTGGAATAGGAAGCGTGTCTATAAGGACAAGTATTCTGTCTATATCTTTGAAAACACTATTTTTGGACAAGTTTACTCTGATAGGTTTTTGTTTGATAGTTTCTAAAACTTTGATATACTTTTTGCTACTTGGATTATCAAATAGCTCTAGTAGTGGTGTAAAGAAACCATTATCTTCCCGGTTTACTTTATCTAAAGTCATAAACTGTTCATACAGTTGTCGCCCCTTGCCCACCTCAAAATACCCATCTCCATTAACAAAAATTTCTAAAGAAGATGCATACGCACGCATTTCACTTCTACGGCGTTTAGGGTTATCAAATAATGAAAAACTTTTGGTTAACTTAGTAATGATCACGCCTAAATCGAACTCATTTTGGAAATTGTTTGCTAACGTTTGTCCTGCATAGTCTAATAGCGTACCGAATGTTTCTTTAACAGTCGGTGTATAATAATTACCAGGCAAAATGGTTAATGCCGAAACGAGTAGCATTATTCTTAAAACCCGTGGTAGTTCAACAATCAGGTTCCATTCCACATTATTCCATTCCACATTTGGACGCGATTGGTTCGATTGCAAAGCGTGTTCAAACAAATATTTAGTTGCATGAGGTACGTTAGGGTGGTATTTTATCACCTGATGAAACACGTTATTTATAGTCTTTGTATTTCGTTCTTGTTTGGAATCCCCTCTTGTTTTCCTTTTCAGCATTTTATATAATTAAAATTTATATTCAAATATTAATAATCATTTTAATAAAAAAAAAGACCAGTCCTAAATCGATTACAAATTTGTTAACATATTCCGATTGAATAACTCTGTTGGGAATTTGTTAGGAAGTGGAAGTTTCCGGATATTGGAAATAAAACAAAGCGAAAGTTTACAATAACTCGTGGGGGTAATAAAAATTATTTATTATTTAATATGTAAAAAATGATAGCATCACTTTTTAAAAAAAGAAATAAACTGGTGGACGAGCCGCATGAAAAGGTATACGCACTTGCAATATCGATTGTATTTTTTAGTTTGTTATACTATTATATCCACCTGAACAACCCAGAACATTTTGGTTTCAATGATTCGTTCCCAAAGGAAATAACGTACAAACATTTTTTGTGGTACTCCACAATGATTAATTTCACAATGCCGTTAGGCGATGTTCGCCCACAATCAGATTTGTCAAGGTTATTGACTGTTACACAAGGCGTGGTATTCTGGACGATAATGTTATTTTAAAACGTAAATTATTCTTAAACAATATTAAAAAGATCCGGCGATAAAAAAAGGAACTGCTTCAGAAAATGATTCCCGACGTAGTCAATGTTCATCGATTCAATATATTAAAGAAAATTACAAAAGGAATCCCTCGATTTGTAATTCGCAGACACACTGTTACGAAAGCTTTGAAAAATGACACGGGCGATAGTTTCGTCCCGCCCAGAAAGTTGAGCTCGTCGTGCGGTTTTGGTAGGTATTGCATGCTTGCATCAACCACTTTGGTGAATATACACGAAGGGGTTGCAATCCGAGAATATCTCGGATACGATAAAAACCCCGACATTGCTGAAAAAGTCGATAATGTGTGTATACTAGATCGAAAGCGGTTAGGAAACAACACGCACGTCTGTAACCCATCAAGGATGTTCTTCACGGGATCTACAGAGAACTGTGACGGACATGTTGACATTTTCGATTTCAACACAAACAGTTTTTACACGGTTTGACACAATTTTTAGGATTTTATTTGTTACTTAAAGACAAAAAAAGGATTAACCGTAGGTGAACAATGAACTCGAAACTATCTACAAACCTCCTAACGGTCCCTTCTTTAGGTTTTAGAAACCCATCGAACGCGCGCGCGAAACTAAAAACGATTTCACTTGCTCGTTCTGATGGTGAATATGGCTACGAGAAACAACACAATGTTGAAATGGATAATGATAAAATCCCAAAGTCGCTATTTAAATTTGCTTTTGAAAACATTCGAAAAGAGTTGTTCCAAAAACGATACGGATTTCACAACGACCCTTATTCTCCCTCCTCTTCTTCTTTTTCCTTGAATGGCCCTCAACAGTCGAAAGACATTCGGAAACGTCGCGGGTATTTGAAGCAACTGAAACTGAGCAACGAAAACATATGGATACGTGAACATAAGCGCGAGACTGTCCCGGCACCTCGAGTATTTACCATCGGTTACTACGGGGTTTGTTTCTTGATGGACGTTATCTACGATAAACGACCGATCGATCGGTTTTGGTTTTTAGAGACTGTTGCAAGAATGCCTTACTTTTCGTACGTTTCCACTATAAATTTGTACGAAACCCTTGGGTGGTGGGAAATTGACGGGCATCTCAAAAAACTCCATCTAGACGAGGTAATCAACGAATCGAAACATCTGCGAATAATGGAATCGCTTGGAGGAGACTCCCTATGGTGGAACAGGTTTCTGGCGAGACACGGTGCGATGGCGTATTATGTAATGTTGGTTATGTTGTTCATGGTATCCCCTCGTATCGCTTATATGTGCAGTGAGATGCTCGAGCTGCACGCGGTTGACACATATTCCGAATTTTACCAATCGAACGAACTTTTGTTGAAAGAGATGCCTTTGACCAAAGCCGCTACGGAGTACGATCCAGAAGCACAAACATTCTACGATGTGTTTGTGCGTATAGCGAATGACGAAAAACAACACGCGAATACGATGGGTGTAATGAAAACCCTTAAACAATAATTAAATAATTATTTAGGAATTTAATAATAAGGCGTGTAGTAAAAATTTCATTTCTATATAATAAACAATTTCTACATAATACAAATAATATTCACAATAACAATGGACGAACGTATCGAATTAAAAAAAGAGACTGTTGATTTAGTTTCAAAAATACAAAAGAAATCGAACGTATGTATCAAGGATGTTTTGAGTGAGTTTACCATCTTTGGATATATCAGTTCAGGTTATTTCGGGGATGTTTATGCAATGGGATTTGGTAAAGACAAACGTTACACCGGTACATCCTACACGAGCGCTGCCAAAACGAAACGCGTTCCAAAGTTTGTGATGAAAGTCACGTTCAATTCCAAAGAGAACATGAATGAGGTGAAAGTCCTGAAAAACACATTAAACTCAATGTGGAATCAAACGCCTCACATCCCTTTGTATTATAAGCATTTTACGTGTGATAAGACATTGTTTAGGGGGGATCGTAAGCAAGGGGTTGCCAAATCGTACCTCGATTGGGATTGGGTAAAGAATGGTAAATCGATCATACTGATGATGGAATATGTGGGTAAATCAATGGATCAATTCCTGTCAGTTAACAAAGACCCATCCGTTGAAATCGTGATGCTGTTACAAATGTTGTACACGATCCACGTAATGCAACATCATAAAATTGTACATGGCGATCTCTACGTTAGCAACCTGACGTTCATGAAATCGGGTAAGGACGAAAACAAAGTATGGGAGTATAAAGTGGGGTCTGAATCCTATATGGTCCCAATTGGAGAATATATCCCCGTGTTAATTGATTTTGGACAAGCCGTAAAAGGTGAAGCCCGTATGAACGATTATAGTTCGAACGATGCGTATGTATTAATGAAGAATTTGCAGCGACAAACGAATCACGACGTAGTGTACAAATTTATGAAGAATATTACTTCGAAGATTTATGACGAAGAGACGAACAAAATGACTCAGCGTTACACACAATCTTCTAAAATTATCAAGGATTTCTTTCCAATGTTTTTGAAAAAAAGTAAACACAGAGACGCTGCTAAACTATGGAAAATAAATTGATTTTTTTTCTTCAAAAAATCCCTAAAGTTCCAATACTGTTGCTAGATATTTTAAAGAGATTATTTTATTATCTTTAAAATATATTGAATGTATATAGTAAAAACAAACTAATACATCTATATAGATTCAACAAATGAAAAAGGTGGGTTTCGT
>Ga0307488_10005342_pt1 | contig 10611 bp, 11 predicted proteins | sample SB02metaG_FD_202248 | JGI IMG/M metagenome (GOLD analysis project Ga0307488, IMG submission 202248) | Sea-ice brine microbial communities from Beaufort Sea near Barrow, Alaska, United States - SB 0.2 | ecosystem: Environmental > Aquatic > Marine > Coastal | place: USA: Alaska | collected...
ATACATTCCCATACCCAAAGGCTCTTAAGATGGTTACGGCTTTTGGATAGTCTTCTTTTGAGAAGATAAAATCAATATCCCCCACCATCCTTTCGGCAATATCATCATAGATTCCTGCTAATAGATTACCCGTTCCTTTTAAAAATATTGTTGTAATTTTATTTGCTAATAAAACATTGTTTAATTCATTTGCCTGCGAAATTATTTGTTTGTTCCGCTCCCTATTTAAATTGGTAATATGTTCCATGTAGGTAACTAACTCTTGTGGTAAATAGTGTAAAAAGTTAGATCTTTGCAAATTGCAATATAATGCAGGAAACACATAATGACTGGTACTCACTTTTACAACTGCATCCCAATCTATAGACGTTGATTTTAATTGCTCTTTTATTTCTTGTCTATTCTTTGCTTCCAAAGAAATAGTCAAACATTTTGCAATAAAATAAAGGGTTTCTTTATAATCCACTTAATAATTTTTTTACTCAAAAGATATTACCTGGTAGGATCTGGGTCTTGATTAAAGATATCTTCATTTTTCTCTTTTAATTTTTCCAGGGTGAATTTGTCTCGAACAGACTTTGTTTTTGGGAAGATATAATTAGACAGGGTTACAAAAACTTTTACCCGTTCTGTTTTTGTAAGTTTTTCTTGGTTTATAAGCAGATCATCCAAAACCTTTTCATAGAGCAGTTCCATCTTTTCCTTGATGGAAGGACCTTCTTTTTTTGCAGGACGTCTTTTGGATTTTTTACCTGCTTTTTTTGCTGAATTTGGATCGAATGGCATATATATTAAAATTAGATTCTAAACCAAATGTAACCAAAAAAGTTTACTTCTTTAGCAACCAACTGCTAGACTGTATTTTATCACTCAACCCATCCACCAAAGCTATCCCCATTTGATCACAGATTGGTCTTTCTGGGATGGTATTATTATTCTGAACCCTTCCATTGGCAAAACTCAATTCATACTCACCTCCAAAATCCAACGCAATTTTTTTTATAGTTTTGCAAACCGTTCTATCTTTATCGGTTGATAAGTCACAGTGATTTACTGACTCTGTATTGTAACAATGAAAATACGATCAACTTCTTTTTGAAATTATTAAGAGGAAGATTTATTCCTAAAATAAAAACTATTGATAATACTCACTAAAATTAATAAAATTCCTAGAAAAGTCCATACTGTATATCTTTCTTCAAAATAAAAAAAACCAATAATAACAGCAAAAACAACCTCTAAATACTTAATGGGAGCAACTATATTAATTTTAATGTTTTGAAATGACTTTGTCATGTAAAATACTGCTATGAATCCAAATACTCCTGATAATAAAAGCAAGAATAATTCTTTTAAATTTGGATTAATCCAATAATTAAAAGAGGTTGAAGCACCAAAAATAAGTGTTAGGATCATAAAATAATTTACAATAACTAAAGTGTTTTCTGAATTACCTATTTTTGATGTTATTACAAAAATTAACCCTACAGTAATTGCTGATAATAATGCAAATAATATACCAACTGAAGATACGTTTTGTTCAAACCCATTAATCAAAAAAACACCTAAAAGAGCAAGTAAAATAAAAAACCATTGAATTAATTTTACTTTTTCTTTCAGAAAAATTAGAGCAAAAATAGTAGCAAATAATGGGGAAAGATATCTGATTGATACTGAAATACCAACTCCTAAATACTTTATACTTTGAAAAAATAAAGTCATTGAAAAAACACCAAGAATAGCTCTAAGCAATAAGAGTTTTTTATTGTTTCCTAAAATTGGTATTTTTTGTTTTAAAATTAAAGGGATAGTCAAACTTAGTGTTCCAATTGCTCTAAAAAACACAATTTGATAAACACTAAACCTATTTAAAGATGTTACAATAGTATACATTATTGTAAAAGCTATAACACTATAAATCATGTAATAAATAGGTAAATTATTTTTCATAAAAATCACATAAATTTATAGATTAAATTATTTTAACTAATGCTATAAAACTATAATTTTCTATACATGTTTTGATAATATTCTCGATAAACTCCTGAAGTTACATTGTCCATCCATTCTTGGTTATTTAAATACCAAGCTACTGTTTTTTCTATTCCTTCTTCAAATTGTAACGATGGCTCCCAACCCAATTCGTCTTTTAACTTCGAAGAATCAATTGCATAGCGCATATCATGGCCTGCTCTGTCTGTCACATAGGTAATTAATTTATCAGAGGCTCCTTCTTCTCTACCTAGCAATTGATCAACTGTTTTAATCATCACTTTTATCAAATCAATGTTTTTCCATTCATTGAATCCACCAATATTATAGGTTTCACCTAATTTTCCGTTATGAAAAATAACATCAATAGCTCTTGCGTGATCGTTTACAAACAACCAATCTCGAATATTTTCCCCTTTACCATAAACAGGTAGGGGTTTATTATTGACAATATTATTAATAAATAAAGGAATTAATTTCTCTGGAAACTGATACGAACCGTAATTATTAGAACAATTAGAAATTACTATAGGTAATCCGTAGGTGTCAGCAAAAGCTCTTACAAAATGATCTGAAGAAGCCTTGGATGCCGAATAAGGCGAATGAGGATCATATTTTGTAGTTTCTGTAAAAAAACCTTCTTCACCTAATGAACCATAAACTTCATCCGTAGACACATGGTAAAACAATTTATTTGTAAGGTTTCCAATCCAATATGCTTTTGCCGCTTGCAATAAACTTAAGGTACCCATTACATTGGTCTGAGCAAAAGAGAAAGGGTCTTCAATAGAACGATCTACATGAGATTCTGCCGCTAAATGAATGACAGAGTTAATATTGTAATCTGCAAAAACCTGTTTTACCTTTTCAATATCACAAATATCACATTTCACAAAAGTGTAATTCTCCCTACTCGCAATATCTTTTAAATTTTCTAAATTACCAGCATAGGTTAACACATCGATGTTTATTACATGATATTCAGGATATTTATTTACCAATAATCTTACCAAGTGAGAACCTATAAAACCAGCCCCACCAGTAACTAATATGTTTTTCATAAACTAATTTTTTATTTTTTCGATACAATCTTTTAAAGAATCTCTCCAATACGGAATTTCAATTTTAAAATCTGTTTTTATTTTAGACTTATTCAACACTGAGTATTGAGGTCTTTTTGCTAAAGTTGGATAATCTTTCGTTTCAATTGGTCTTACTTTACAATCAACAACTCCTAAATTCATTATTGCAATCGCAAAGTCATACCAAGAAGCCACTCCTTCATTAGAGTAATGATAAAGGCTTCCGTTTTTACTGATATTCTCTGAGGTATTTTCACAAAGAATCTCCAGACAAGTTTTTGCCAAATCTCTTGCATAAGTAGGTGTTCCGACTTGATCAAAAATGACTCCCAAGTTTTCTTTCTCGGAGCCAAGACGCAACATTGTTTTGACAAAATTATTTCCATAAGAAGAATACAACCATGAAGTTCTAATTACAATGGCATCAATAGCACTATTGATGACAGCAAGTTCCCCTGCTCTTTTGGTCTCTCCATATACTCCAATTGGGCTCACTGGGTCTGATTCTTTGTAAGGTAAAAAATGATCGCCATCAAACACATAATCAGTTGAGATATGAATCAATTTTCCATTCACTTTTGCTAAAGCATTGACAAGGTTTGAAACCCCTATTGAATTCACTCGCTCTGCGGTTTCAGCATCCTCTTCAGCTTTGTCAACAGCAGTATAAGCAGCACAATTGATTACTGCATTGATATTGTTTTCTGTTATGAATACTTGTAATAAATTAAAATTACAAATATTAAAATCTGGAAGATCTTTAAAAACAAAATCCAGCTCTTTATAGTTAGCTACTAACTCTCTAATTTCGGACCCTAGTTGTCCGTTTGATCCGGTAATTAATACTCTCATATTTTAGTTTGTAAAATGAGATTCAAATTCTAAAAAAAAAGGAAGTTCAGCATCTTTTGAAGAGACTAATACTTCACTTTCTTCCAATCCCCATTGGATGTTTAACTTCTTATCGTTCCATCGAATACCTGCATCATGTTCTGGCGCATAGGTGTTATCTACTTTATATGCAAAAGTAGCGCTGTCACTCAAAACCAAAAAACCATGTGCAAAACCTCTTGGCACAAATAACTGCCGTTTATTTTTACCAGATAATAGCACTGCAACATGCTGGCCATAGGTTTTTGAATTTTTTCTAATATCTACCGCAACGTCAAGAACTTCTCCTTCAATACACCTTACTAGTTTGGCTTGCTCAAAAGGTGGTTTTTGAAAATGAAGACCACGCAATACTCCCTTAGATGATTTTGACTCGTTGTCTTGTACAAAAGAGGTTTTACCAACAACTTCTTCAAATTTATTTTGATTGTACGATTCTAAAAAATAACCTCTTTCGTCTCCAAATACTGTCGGCTCAATAATAATTACATCTAATATTTTAGTTTCTATAAACTTCATTATTCTTTAGCTAATTTTAGAAGATATTGACCATAACCATTTTTCTTTAATGGCTCTGCTAATTTATTTAACTGCACTTTGTCTATGTATTTCATATTATAGGCTATTTCTTCTAAACATGCCACTTTTAACCCTTGACGTTTTTCTATAGTTTCTATAAACTGCCCTGCTTCCATTAAAGAGTCATGAGTCCCCGTGTCTAACCATGCAAAACCTCTACCTAACAATTCTACCTTTAAGTTTTGTTGTTTTAAGTATTCTTGATTTATGGAGGTGATTTCCAATTCTCCTCTATGAGATGGTTTTATTTTTTTTGCAATATCCACAACGTCGTTTGTATAAAAATACAATCCAACTACTGCAAAATTTGATTTAGGATCAGTGGGTTTTTCTTCGATAGAGGTTACATTTCCTTTTTTATCATATTCTGCAACCCCATAGCGTTCAGGATCACTTACATAATAGCCAAATACAGTTGATTTACCTTCAGATACATTATTTCTAGCATTTTGTAAAATTCCTGAAAAACCGTACCCATAAAAGATATTGTCTCCAAGCACCAAGCACACATCATCAGTTCCAATAAATTCGGCTCCAATAATAAAAGCTTGAGCGAGGCCATCTGGTGATGGCTGTTCTTTATAATGCAAGTTTAATCCAATTTCAGAACCGTCTCCTAATAATTTTTCAAAATTTGGCAAATCTTCAGGTGTAGAAATAATTAAAATCTCTTGTATCCCCGCTAACATTAATACTGACAATGGATGGTAAATCATTGGTTTGTCATATACCGGTAACAGCTGTTTAGAAACCCCTTTTGTAATAGGATACAATCGAGTTCCACTTCCTCCTGCTAATATTATTCCTTTCATATATTTGTTTTAAAAAACTTTATTTTTATAATTTCGGATATAAACTTAGGTGTAGATATGAAATTTCTATAAAACAACCTTTTTGGTTCTTTTACCAAACGAGGTAACCATTCTAGACCTAAATATATCCAAAATTTTGATGAACGCTTAATATTACCAGCATAAAAATCAAAAACAGCACCTACTGAACAAATAATATCAGCGTTTAAATTACCCCTAAATTCGTGAACCCATTTTTCCTGTTTAGGAGCAGTCATACCTACAAATAAAACATTCGGAGTAATTAAGTTTACTTTTTTGCACATTTCCATAGAGTCTTCTTTTGTAAAACGCTCTTTAAATGGTGGGGAATAACAATTAAAAATTATATTTGGATATTGTACTTTGCACTTTTCTTTTATTTTAATTAATGTTTCTTCAGAAGCCCCAAGAAAGAAAACCGAACCCTTTTCAATTTGAAGTTTATTCATTAGAAAAACAAATAAATCATAACCAGCTATCTTTTTAATTTTAGAACCGTTTAGTAATTTCTCTGCCCATACTATTCCAATGCCATCAGGTAAGAGAATATCTGACATCTTTAAAGCATCTGCAAAAACTTCATCTTGAATAGAAACACAATAACTATGTGGGTTAATAGTATTTATTATCCTGTTTTCACTAAAGTTTATTTCTTCTAGAGGAAGACTATTAATTCTATAATTTAATAACATTATACTTTATTTAAAATAGTTTTTAGGCGTTTCTCAAAAACTTCAATGGTGTAGTACTCATTAAACTTTAATCTACCTTTTTCTCCCAGTATTTTTGATTTTTCTGGATTTTCAATTAAAAATTTTATTTTATCTGCTAAATCTTGAGAATTTTTTCTTCTTACAATAAAACCTGTTTCATTATCAGTAACTATATCAGGAATTCCACCTTCATTTGTAGAAATAACTGGTAAACCAAACATCATAGCTTCTAAATTCACCAAACCAAATGTTTCATAGAAAGTTGGAAAAACAAAAATATCTGAAGATTGAAATATTTCATACTTTTCTACATTATATTTTTTTCCCAAATAAGAAACACAGTCTTGAAGATTTAAATTTTTAAGTTTGCTATTGAATTCTTCTGAGTTAATATCTCCTTCACCTCCTACAAAATTGCAAAAGAATAGTAAACCTTGATCTTTCAATAACTTTAAGGCATCTAGTAATATATATACACCTTTACTTTCAATTAGATTTGATAAAAACAATAATTTAGGGATGTCATTTACTTCCTTCTCTATGTTTTTGGGTAATACATAAACAGGGATACCATTAGCACAATAAAAAACATTCTCGGTTGATACATATTTGCTTACATCATCATATAATCTTTCTGATAATAAAATAACTTTAGTGTTTTTAAATAAAATTTTGTAGAAGAAATTATCTAAAAATTTGTTCTGGTAATCTGAAACACCTTTATTATGATAATGTAAAACCAATTTCTTGCCAAATAACTTTGCCAATAAAGCAATTGGAAAATCTTTGTAAAACCCAATACCTTTTGCAGTAATTGCTAAATAAACTATTTCTGGTTTATTCTTTATTAGGTTAATAATAACTTTTGAAATAATCTCTAGATATCTACTAATTTTGACAAGAGGATTTTTACCTATTTCATCTAATCTTCTAGAGGTCGATAAATTAATAAAATTTCCATTAAAAGAAGTGTTTATAATTTTTGAATCTATTATGTATTGTCCTACCATGGATGATCCATGAACTGGAGGTGGCAAATGAAGTAGAAATAGAATTTTTTTAATCATTAAATAATAATTTAATTTTATCTATTATTCTTTGATAAATTGAAAATTTATCAAAGAAAGCTTTTATCAGTTTCTCATCGTATTTGGTGAAGTTCTTAAATTTAAAAGAAGTTTTTTTTGAATCATCTAATTTTGTCAAGAACTTTTTGGCTCCCGCTGTGTGAGTTGCGTCTTTTGAAAAACCTATACTTTGAACTTTTGAAACTTTAGGAAAGACACAAGCCAAATTATCAATGTATTGTTGAAAACAAAAACGAATTGCCCAAGAATCAATTTCACCTCTCATTTGTGATTTTAGCATACTCGTCATATCACTTCCACCAATATTAAATTTTAAAACTGATTCTTTATTGCTAATAAAAGTTTTATAGCTGGATACTTTCCAATCGACAGATTCCCAACGATCATCCCATGTCGCCCAACCCCAAGACGAAGCGCGACAACCAAAATAAAAATCTTCCTCGAGATCATCTAAACCTTTTAGGTTCATCGTATACCCAGAAATACTAAACACCTTTGGATCATTTACATAATATAAAACAGATTGATTCATAAAGTTTAAAAAGTTAGGTGATGTAATTAAGTCATCCTCTAAAACGATAACTTTTTTATGAATTTTAATTACTTTTGAAACTCCTGATATAATTGAATTTGCTAGTCCTTTGTTAGTTTCTGACTTAATTAAAACTATTGTTTTGAATCCCTCAATATTTTTCAAAAAAGATCTTACCTGTAATACCTTATCTAAATCAGAATCATTTTTAGGACCATCAGAAAATATAAATAAATCAGATTCTTTTGCAAGAAAATTGTCTTCTAGTGCTTTGACAGTTTTCTTCGTTTCTTCCAGTCTATTATATGTAAATAGACAGATTGGTATATAATCAGAATTCATTGGTGTAGATTTTATATGGTTAATGTAAATGTTGTTTTTGATTAAAAAAGAAAAACATCCATACGACATAATCAAAATATCCAAACAAAACTCCTGTCTCAGAAAAAATTCTTATAATCAAAGCTGTCAAAAGAAAAACTAGAGGTAAATTATTTTTTAGCTCACCTTTCATTTTATTCATAAGAATAAAAAAAAAGTAAAATGAACTTATTCCCGTTACAGATATAAAATTTAAAATTGAAGAATGCACATGACCTGGAAGGTAACCTCCTCCGATATTTAATATTTTATAAGTATTTACATCCATCCCAAAAATAAAAGAAAATAAATCTAAATTATCAAAATAGTTTTTAAAGAATGTTGATCTTCCTCCCAAATTTGAGTATTCAGATAATCTAGTTAATCGTTCAAATTCATTTATTGTTACGATACTTCGTAAATAAAATACAATTACAAAAATAACAGAAATTAAAAACATAAATCCAATAATTTTTTTAGTTCGTATATTAATTTTAGAAGCTAAAATTACTCCAATAAATAAAATTGTAGCAGAAAGTATTCCAGATCTACCAAGGCTATATACAGAAAGAATTAGAGTTAATAAAGCTGGTAAAATAGAAATTGTTTTATTTAAATTAATTCTCGTGAAATAATAAGGTAAAACTGTAAGTATTAAAAAAAAAGAAATGTAATTTCTTGATCTAATAAAAACTTCATTAGGGTTAGGGTTTTTAAATAATTTAAAAACTATATATACTAGGAGAAACCAAAAAGGAAACAAAAGAATTTTAGAAGTAAATTTATTTAAACCTAAATGCTTACCAATAACAATACCCATAAGCAAATTAAATAGTGCCCCGAATAATATTTGGGGTCTTACTAAAAATGAATTAAAAACAATAAATATGAATAAAATTATAGCTAAAAAAGATGTTTTTTTTACTCCATGAGATAAGGAATAAAATTTTATTTTTCTTTGAGTTAATAATATAATAAATAACCCTGTAACTATTATGTGAAAGCGATTTATTTGGATTCTTTCAAATAATCTTAATTCTAAAATAAGTGATAACATTATATAAAAAACAATTAACAATGCCGTAATTAAATCAAATATTTTTTCTTTTGGAATGGTGAAGTTCATTAAACTAATTTAAAGATAATAAATTATTTTTCAGGAGGAAAAATCAATCTTTTTTTAGCATCTTGAATTATATTGGCAGGGTTACCACTATAACCTTCAAAAGAATATGGCTCTAATACGTTTCCTTCTGCCCATTCATTCCATGCCTTTAAAAATACGAAATCAGATGTATCATGATTTTTTAAACAGTCTTCTAAAATTTTAAATTGACCTTCCAAAAGCGGAAAAATATTTCCATCTATTAAGAATCCCTTATTTTTATATCTAGGAGTATTATCCCAACCAGAAAGTATGCAAGGGTAATAAATTTCTTCTTTTTTAAAAGACTCTTTAAGTGTCTTGGTAAATAATTTTAAATATTTTTTTTTTGACATCACAACAGGCTTATTTATCAAGTTTTTCTTTTGCATTATTCTTTTCAATCTAAATAATGGATCTTTAACAGTGACGTCACCTGGAGCAAAACCAACTCTTCCATAATTTAAATCTCCTAAACCTTCAATATTCCTATTTACAGGGAAAATCCAAAAAAATCCTTTACCATAAAGTTTAACTGCTTCAGCTTCTAAAATCAAAATATGTTTCACACACCCTTTTGACTCTGGATTAATTACTTGAAATAAAGGCATATTATCTTTCCTTAAGTAACGAGAATCTTCTATAAACGGTTTTATGTACTCAAAATGATCCAAAGCAGATTTTTCTGAATAAACTTGTTTGAAAATTACAGTTTTATCATCTCCAACCCAAGATTTTGTCCAATCTTGATTGGCCCAAGCAAAAAACATGTTTTGTTTGATAGATTTGTCATTTAAGTGCATTTCTTGAATTTTCTCTAATGTTTGCTTACCATTTCCAAACCAATAATGCCAATAACCAAATCCATCAACTCCCTTTTCTAAAGAATAATCACAAACCTTTTTAAAATTCACTTTATCACTTAAATCGTAAAAACCAAGTTCTGCAGGAGTAATTGGCTGATTGTGACCCTCATATAATGGTACTGCAGATTTTACATTATTCCAATCAGTAAATCCTTTTCCCCAATATTTATCATTTTCTGGAGTCGCATAGAATTGGGGTAAGAAATAAGTAAGAATCTTCATAATGATTATTTATTTTTAATGAGTTTATAAAAAATATTTTTAGAAATCAATTTAAACTCTTTAGACATAAAATAAAACAATAAAAAACTTAGAAAAATAAAAAAGGATGTAGTTAGCAATATAATTAAAAAATTAACCTTTGATTTATTAGTCGGAAGAAAATTATTTAAGTAAAAAAGAGATGGAATTAAAAAAACTAACGGAATAATTAATGGAATAATAACCTTAGTCAGGAATATATTAAATGAAATATTTAATGTTTTTAATAATATAGGTACATAAATAATCTGTATTACTATCATACCTAAA
>Ga0307488_10005343_pt1 | contig 10611 bp, 10 predicted proteins | sample SB02metaG_FD_202248 | JGI IMG/M metagenome (GOLD analysis project Ga0307488, IMG submission 202248) | Sea-ice brine microbial communities from Beaufort Sea near Barrow, Alaska, United States - SB 0.2 | ecosystem: Environmental > Aquatic > Marine > Coastal | place: USA: Alaska | collected...
CTTTTTTGCTTTCTGTTTTTTCTTTTTTATCGTCCTTTTTGGTTGGTTTTGTTTCAAATTTTGAGAGATCAAAACCTTCAATTCCTTTCTCTCTTAGTTCTTCTACCGATTTTTTGTTTTCTGCCTCAACAGCTTCCAGTTGTTTTTGCTCTATCTCACTTTCACTGTAGTTTTCGTAACTCTGGTTTCGGATATCCTGAATGTCTTTCATCAAATCTTTAAGTGTTTGATTGTTCTCAGGTGTTTGAATTTCTTCCTCGGGATTTATTATTTTCTCAATCTCTTCGGGATCTTTAAAATCCAATTCTAGAATAGCAGTATTTGGAATAACGTATACTTTCGTTTCTAAAGTAGAAATATTAAAATACAGAAGAGCCGCAACATGAATTACAAGAGTAATCAAGATAGCAATAAGACTTCCTTTTCCGTATCTATTCATGGATTTATTAGTGTGCAGCAATCAACTATTATTAATACCCTAAAAATAGAAAAGAATACGGTCAAAACTTAATTTTGAGTGAAAATACTTATTGAATTTAAACCAATTATAAAACATATAAAATTGGTTTAAATTGTAAGAATTTGTATGTTTGTTTTATAAATATAATAAAATACAGATAGATGGATGATGTAGCAAATAGAGATGAAGTTTATTCAAATGCAGTAAGAGCGGGGAAGAGAACCTATTTTTTTGATGTAAAAGCAACAAGAGGAAATGACTTGTATGTAACAATTACAGAGAGTAAAAAGAAGTATAAAGAGGATGGGGAGTTCTTTTATGAAAAACACAAACTGTTTTTATACAAAGAAGATTTCGAAAAATTTAAAGATGGATTCGATGACGTATTAAATAAGATTAGTGAATTAAGAGCTACAGGAGATTATAAAGAAGACAACAAAGAAGATTATACTTCGGAAGTAAAGTTTGAAGATTTGTAGAGTTTAATTTTAAGATTTTAAGAAAGAGTAGTTGATGATTCAGCTGCTCTTTTTTTTGTTTCTTTTTTCTTCTTTTTGATTTGATTACATCAATGAGTTTATTGAATTTGTATTTACGCATTCATTTTCTTAACGTAAATTTCAACATATTGGAAAAGTGTAGAGAATTTATCCTGCTCTAAAAGAACCTAATTCAGGCTTCTCATCAATTATTCCAGCGAAATGTAAGGTATGCAACACATTCTTTAGAAGTTTATCGCTAATTTGGTTATTTACACTCCATTCGGTAGCGTGAAACCATTGCTCTACGTCTTCTATTTCTTGGTTGTATCGTTCACTCACTTCTTCTATTGAAGTAGGTGAGGTCATAAACTGCTTTGAGGTAAAATAAATTACTTTCAACATTTTATCAATTGCATCTTTTTCTTTGTCAAGAATATTATTGGTGGCAGCAATCATAAAACAAGGCCAAGGTGTAACGTAATCTCCCAGGTGTTTTAAAGTTCCATTGTCTACATAAGGTTTGGTAGTATATTTTTCCCAATAGAAAGCATCTGTTTCATTCTTGGTAAGTGACTCTAGTGCTCCTTCCAGATTCTTAATGATATTAAATTGAGATTTTTCTAGCTTAATTTTCTTTGAATTAGCATCTACAATTGGCATTAAATGAGAACCTGAACCAAACCTACTTATTGCATATTTCTTATCGTAAATTTCTCCGTAGTGATTTATAGGATTGTTTTTCCCTGTGTAAAGTCCCCAAATAAGAGGAGTATTCAAATACTTTCCAATCAGTTTTGATGGGTTCCCATTTACAATATCCGATACAATTCCTTCGGTCAGTAAAATGCAAACGTCTATTTCATCATTTCTAAGTGCTTTGGTCATTTGACCTGTTCCTCCTTTAAAAACTGTCCATTCTACTTCAATTCCTTCTTTTTCGAACAATCCATTTTCCATTGCCAAGTGCCAAGGAAGATTAAAGTGCTCGGGTACCCCGCCAACTCTTATTTTGGTTAATTTTTTCAATTCTAATTTTATATCGGTCTTCGATACATTTCTCTTTCAGAAAAACACTCAGCCCTCGGTTTTGTAACTCAGAACCCTGAGGTTTTTAGCTTGCTGAAAAGAAACTCGAAGGATGGTTTCGGATTACTTTTTAATAAATTTCATTTTATAATCTACTGGTACAATTCCTTTACTAATGTCAGTCAATTTTCTTTTAATTAATCTCTTTTTCAATGGAGATAAATAATCGGTAAATAACTTAGCTTCAATGTGATCGTATTCATGCTGAACTACACGAGCAGCAAGTCCAGTTAATTCTTCTTCTACCAATTCCCATTTCTCATTATAGTAAGAAATAACTACTTTATCTTGTCTAAAAACCTCTTCTCTTATTCCGGGAATACTTAAACATCCTTCTTCAAATCCCCATTCTTCTCCAGTTTCTTCCTCTATGATTGGATTGATAAAAACTCTCTTAAATGTTTTAAGAAATTCATTTTCTTTCTCTTCTTCCTCATTTTCTGCTTCATCTTCTGCAAAAGGAGATCCATCAATAATAAAAAGCCTTAGTGCTTTTCCAATTTGTGGAGCAGCTAAACCTACACCTCTCGATCCATACATGGTTTCGAACATGTTTTCGATAAGTGTTTTCGTTTCCTCATTCAATTCCTCAATTTCTTGAGTCTCTTTTCTCAAAATAGGATGTCCGTAGGCATATATTGGTAATATCATTGTTATTTATTTTAAGTAAGAATAAGATTGTGAATCCAAATAAGATTGAAGAATAATAGTTGCACTAATTTTGTCTACCATTTTTTTATCTCTTCGGTCTTTCTTTTTCATTCCTCCTGCAAACATAGCTTGTTTGGCTAGTTTGGAAGTAAATCTTTCATCTACTCGTTCTACTTTTATTTCTGGGTATAGCTTCCCAATTTTTTTTGCTAATGTATCCGAAGGTTTGGTTGCATCTGTAGGTAAATTCTGAAGATTCATAGGTTTTCCTACTACAATGCATTCAATCTCTTCTTTGGTTGTCAATTCTTTTAAATAATTATAGATTTCATTGGTCGCCACCGTATCCAATCCAGTTGCAAATATCTTTGATGCATCTGTAATGGCAATACCAGTTCGTTTCATTCCGTAATCTATTGCAAGAATTTTACCCATGCCACAAAAGTACGAGTTTTTTATTAGTTTGGAATGATAGAGTTTAGAATATTTATTTCTGCTATTAATATGATTTTTTCTTCTTTTTACCTTGATACTTCAAGTTCCTAAAAGTACAAGCTCCAAAAAAGAAACAAAAAAACTCAAGACTGGTTAAAAATGACTAAAAATGACTTCTTATTTCTAAAACAAAAAGACTAGTTCGTGTCCTATATTTTAAATTACATAATTCAATACAGAACTCAAATAGTTTTTTGTTTCTTAATGAAAGAAAAATTTATTTTCTTAACGTTAATTTCAAAAGGTTGGATAAATTTCAATTAGTGTTAAAAAAAGGAGAACTTATTTTTTTACCTAAAACAATATAAAGTTTAATATTTATTATCTTTCATTATGAAAAGAATTGGAGTTTTTACATCAGGGGGAGATTCACCAGGAATGAATGCTTGTATTAGAGCAGTAGTATGAACTGCCATTTACAATGGGGTGGAAGTGATTGGAATAAATCGCGGGTATAATGGAATAGTAGATAATGACTTCATTGAACTTAAATCTCATTCTGTTGCGAATATATTACAGAAAGGAGGAACCATTTTGAAATCGGCAAGGAGTAAAAGTTTTTTTACTGAAGAAGGAAGGAAATCTGCTTTTGAAAACATATCACAGGCAGGAATTGAAGGCATAATTGCTATTGGCGGAGATGGAACCTTTACAGGAGCCCATATTTTTAATCAAGAGTACAACATTCCATTTATAGGAATTCCAGGAACTATTGACAATGATTTGTACGGGACAGATGAAACGATAGGTTACGACACTGCTTTGAATACTGTGGTAGATTGTGTGGATAAAATACGCGATACTGCGAGTTCCCACAATCGATTATTCTTTGTAGAAGTAATGGGGAAAGATGCTGGATTTATTGCACTTAGGAGTGGAATAGGAGTGGGAGCAGAAGCAATTTTGGTCCCAGAGACAAAGACTTACATCAATAAATTAATAGCAAAACTAGAAGCAGGAAGAAGAAAAAGTAAAACCAGTGGAATTGTAATAGTTGCCGAAGGTGATAATGCTGGTGGCGCATATGAAATAGCTAGAAAAGTAAAAGAAAAATTTAATTTTTATGACACCAGAGTCTCTGTACTGGGTCATTTACAAAGAGGTGGAAAGCCGAGTGCTAGAGATAGAGTTTTGGCAAGTCAATTGGGATTTTCTGCTGTGGAGAATTTAATTGCTGGAGAAACCAATAAAATGGTGGGAATGGAGAATAACAAAGTAGTTCTAACCCCATTCGAGAAAGCAATAAAATACAACAAGGAATTGAACCCTAATTTATTGAAATTAGTGGAGGTTTTGAGTATTTAGAAAAGATTAGAAACAAAAAAAAATCCCCAATTGCGATAAGCAATTGGGGATTTTAAATTTATATGAATTGTGAGATTATTTCTCTTCAGTCACTTCTTCAAAGTCAACATCCGTTACTTCTTCGTCACCTTCGTTAGATTCAGCTCCTCCTTCTGGTTGAGCTCCTTCTTCTGGTGATGCGTACATTTCTTGACTAGCTGCTTGGAAAACTGTATTTAGTTTTTCAATTCCTGCTTTCATTGCATCCAAATCTGCTGTTTCATGAGCTGCTTTTAATGCAACTAACGCTTCTTCAATTGGTGCTTTTTTGTCTGCTGGAATCTTATCTCCATACTCTTCAAGTTGTTTTTCCGTTTGGAAAATCAAACTATCTGCTTCGTTTACTGTTTCAGCTTGTTCTTTCTTTTTGTTGTCTTCGTCAGCATTTGCTTCTGCTTCTTGCTTCATTTTTTCAATATCTGCTTCACTTAATCCTGAAGAAGCTTCAATTCTAATGTTTTGCTCTTTACCAGTTGCTTTGTCTTTTGCCGATACATTGATGATTCCGTTAGCATCAATATCAAAGATTACCTCTACTTGTGGTTCTCCTCTTCTTGCTGGTGGAATATCAGTTAATTGAAATCTTCCTAGCGTTCTGTTGTCAGCTGCCATTGGTCTTTCTCCTTGTAATACATGGATATCTACCGCTGGTTGGTTATCTGCTGCTGTAGAGAATACCTGAGATTTTTTTGTTGGAATAGTTGTGTTTGATTCAATTAATCTTGTCAATACACCTCCCATAGTTTCAATCCCAAGAGATAATGGAGTTACATCAAGTAACAATACATCTTTTACTTCTCCTGTAAGAACTCCTCCTTGAATTGCTGCACCAATTGCTACAACTTCATCAGGATTTACTCCTTTAGACGCTTCTTTACCAAAGTATTTTTTTACTGCATCTTGTACAGCTGGGATTCTTGTAGAACCTCCTACCAAGATAACTTCATCAATATCACTGTTTGATAATCCTGCAGCTTTCATTGCAGTTTTACATGGCTCGATTGTTCTTTTTACCAAGTCATCAATCAATTGCTCAAATTTTGCTCTAGTCATACTTCTTACCAAATGCTTTGGAATTCCGTCTACTGGCATGATATAAGGCAAGTTGATTTCTGAAGTAGCTGTACTAGATAATTCAATCTTAGCTTTTTCAGCAGCTTCTTTCAATCTTTGTAATGCCATAGGATCTTCTCTTAAGTCAATTCCTTCGTCACTTTTAAATTCTTCGGCCAACCAATCAATAATTTTTTGATCTACATCATCCCCACCTAAGTGAGTATCTCCGTCAGTTGAAAGTACTTCAAATACTCCGTCTCCTAATTCAAGGATAGAAACATCATGAGTTCCTCCACCAAAATCAAAAACAACTATTTTTTGGTCTATGTCTTTTTTGTCCAATCCATAAGCTAATGCTGCTGCAGTTGGCTCATTTATGATTCTTTTGATAGTTAATCCAGCAATTTCTCCAGCTTCTTTAGTAGCTTGTCTTTGCGAATCATTAAAATATGCAGGTACTGTAACTACAGCTTCAGTAACTGTTGTACCCAAATAATCTTCAGCAGTTTTCTTCATTTTTTGAAGAACCATTGCAGATATTTCTTGTGGAGTATATAATCTATCGTCTATTTTTACTCTTGGTGTATTGTTGTCTCCTTTAACTACTTTGTAAGGTACTCTTGCGATTTCCTTTTTACATTCGTCAAATTTGTTACCCATAAATCTCTTGATAGAGTAAATTGTTTTTGTTGGGTTAGTGATCGCTTGTCTTTTTGCAGGATCTCCTACCTTTCTTTCTCCTCCTTCAACAAAAGCAACTACAGAGGGTGTAGTTCTTTTACCTTCGCTATTAGGAATTACTACCGGCTCATTTCCTTCCATTACGGAAACACATGAGTTAGTCGTCCCTAAATCTATTCCTATTATTTTGCCCATATTAATTTGTATTGTTTTTTATTAAATAATTTACGATTACTTCTATTCAATCTTTATGCCACTAGATATTTTATGACATATTTGTGTCATGGCACGAAATATATAGGTGTCAGGAGGACATTTTGGCAGATTTTTTATAATAATCTAGCTAAAAAATAATAGGTAGTTGTTTAAAAAAAATAGTTTTGAGAAAATTATAAGATTAATCCACAGTCCAAGTTGTTAATCCTTCTTTACAAAACTCATATCGTTTTGCTTGTCCGCCAAATTTTTCTAAGGCTTTTAATACTTTATAACGATTCGCTTCTTCGGCATAGAAAATCATAAAACCACCACCACCTGCACCTGATATTTTTCCTCCTGTGGCCCCAGATTTTATTGCGGTAGAATAAATATCATCTATCAATTCATTGGTGATTCCCTCGGCCATTTTCTTCTTATTTTCCCATCCTGTAGATAGGATTTCTCCAATTTTATACAATTCATCTTTCAGCAAGGCTTCTTTCATCAAGTAAGCTTGTTCTTTTACCTGGTGCATTGCTTGAATTGGTTTTTCTTGTTTAGTTTGAGCATTATTGGCTTGGGTTTCAATAATCCTTGCCGACTCTCTACTTGTTTTGGTGTAATAAAGTATCAAATTGAATTGCAATTCATTCAATAATTCTTCCCTTATTCTCAATGGATTTACAATCACTTTGTTATCTTTATAAAACTCCATGAAGTTTACTCCTCCAAAAGTAGCTGCATATTGATCTTGTTTTCCTCCAGCCATTTTCAAATCCACTCTTTCTATGTCATAAGACAATTGTGCAATGTCATATTCTCCAAGTGGTAATTTAAACCATTCTACAAACGCGCCAAGAATAGAAACAACTAGGGTAGAGGAAGTCCCGAGTCCAGACCCTGAAGCTACATCCATGGTAGTTATTAACTCAAAAGATAAATTTTTTAAACCAAATTCCTTGACGACTCTATTGTAAACTCCTATTTGTAAATCTAAAGTTCCAGAAATAGGTAATGTCTGTGCAGAATCAAATTCAAGTACCTCGCCTCTGTCTAGGGCTTTGAAAATTATTTTCCCATCCGTACGGGGAATGATTGTGGTGTAGGCATACAAACTAATTGCTGCATTAAGAATCGCACCTCCATAGTTGTCGGAATAAGGGCTTACATCCGTTCCGCCACCTGCAAAACCAATTCTAAAAGGAGCTTTACTTCTAATTTTCATAGTTTATATTTTGATTTTGATACCAGCCAGAAATATGAATACTCAGTTTTATATATTTTTATTGTAGAGACTGAACTTTTATTCTAGATAAAAAAATGAATAAATATGCCATTTATATTTCTTTTTCTATCGAATAATTATTTCGAACAGGAGAGTTTCTACCAATTAATTCGGCAATGAAACCTGCCAAAAATAACTGAGTTCCAACTATCATAGCAAATAAAGCTATGTGAAACCAAGTATTATCTGCTAGTAGAATTGCTCCTTTGTTTATAAATAATTTATCAATCCCAAGCCAGAATGTCAATCCAAACCCAAGGATAAAGAAAAGTGTACCAATTAACCCAAAAAAGTGCATTGGTTTTTTGCCAAATTTTGTGATAAATGTAATTGTAAATAGATCTAAAAATCCGTTTACAAATCTGTTTAGTCCAAATTTTGAAACTCCGTATTTTCTTTCTTGGTGTTGAACTACTTTTTCTCCAATTTTATCAAATCCTGCTCCTTTTGCTATCACAGGAATATACCTGTGCATTTCTCCAAAAATTTCAATAGAACGGACGACATCTCCTTTGTAGGCTTTTAAGCCACAGTTCATGTCGTGCAGTTTTATTCCACTAAATATTCTAGTTACTCCATTGTATATTTTAGTAGGAATTGTTTTGGATAATGGATCGTGTCTTTCTTTCTTCCATCCCGATACTACATCATAATTTTCTTCCATTATCATACTGTACAACTCAGGAATTTCATCTGGGCTGTCTTGTAAATCTGCATCCATTGTAATTACTACATTTCCTTTGGTTGATTGAAATCCGGTATTGAGTGCAGCAGATTTTCCGTAATTTCTTCTAAATTTTATTCCTTTTACAGCCGGGTATTTCTCTTTTAATTGTTCTACAATCTCCCAAGAAGTATCCTTGCTACCGTCATCTATTAGAATTGCTTCGTATGAAAAGCTATTTCCTGCGCATACCCTATCAATCCAAGCTAATAACTCAGGTAATGATTCTTCCTCGTTATATAAAGGAATTACTATTGAAATATCTAATTTTTCTGTAACCACGTTCTCTAAATTTTTATTTGGTGTCACTCATTCCTTCTTCAATCTTTTTAAGTAGTTCTTCAATGTTTCCAGAAGTTTCTTCCAGGTTAGAATCTAACCCTTTTAAAGTTTTTGAGATTTTATCAGTATCAATATTTTTAAGAAATTCGTTTAATTTATTGGTTCCAGTTTCAACACTTCCACCAATGTTTTTCAAAACTCCTTTAATATCCAAATTTTTTAAATCTATTCCGCTTAGATCCAATACATTTAGTTTGTCAAGGAAATTATTCATCATGTTTTTGGTAGTTAACTGAACATCTACTTTCCATTCTCCATTTTCCTGAACTACTGTCAAAGGTATAGGCTTTTCTTTTCCTTCCATAAAACAATCGCAAGTTGCAATTTCGTTTTCCGTAACACAATCAATGTTTTTTAATATTCCATCACCAAAACTAATCTCTATTCCTGATTCCAAAAAATTTAAAGTAGATTTTGATTTTTCAGTAGCTAAGGATTTTGCTTTGTCAAAATCTTTGTCAGAAATTGCTGTAAAAAAATCATTAACTGTTGTTTCAGGTTTGTTTCCAGAGCAAGATAATAGAAGGGTAATTGATAATAATCCTATGAATTTAACTATTCTCATTTTGGTGTTTTTTAAATTTAAAATGAAGATACAAAAAAAGGCACAATTATAAAATTGTACCTTTTTTTAAGTTTGTTTAAAAAAAATGCTTAGTTAGCAACAGTTTCTTTAATCTCAGTTACGATAGCTTCAGTTGAATCCATTACTACAGTAGCAGCAGAATCCATAGTTTCAGTAATAGTTTCTTCAATTACAGTTTCTGTTTCTTCAATTACAGTTTCATCAGCAACAGTACTAGAAGCATCTTCAGTAGCTTCACAAGAAAATAATGCGAATGCAGCAACAATAGTTAAAAATTTAATTTTCATAATAGTTAAAATATAGGGTTAATAATTCCCTAAAGGTATTACTATTATTATAATATAAAAAATAAACTATCTTTTTATTGAAATTCTATAGAATTTTTCGCATAAGCCTCCCATTTTTCTAATGCATTTTTCATATCCTCGGGTAATTCAGATTCAAATTCCATCCACTTACCTGTATAAGGATGAGTGAAGCCAAGTGTTTTTGCATGTAATGCTTGTCTTGGAATTAATTTGAAACAGTTTTGTACAAATTGTTTGTATTTGGTAAAAGTTGTTCCTTTTAAAACTGTATCACCATCATAATCGGCATCATTGAAAAGCGTATGTCCAATATGCTTCATATGAACTCTAATTTGGTGAGTTCTACCAGTTTCTAGCTTACATTCTACCAAGCTAGTATATCCATATCGTTTTAATACCTTGTAATTAGTAATAGATGCTTTTCCGAATTCTCCGTCAGGAAAAACAGTCATTAATTTTCTGTTTTTAAGAGATCTTCCTGTATGAGCTTCTATTCTGCCTTCATCTTCTTTCACATCTCCCCATACTAAAGCCCAATACCTTCTGTCAGTTGTTTTGTCAAAAAATTGTTTTGATAAATGTACCAAAGCTTTTTCTGTTTTACCTACCACCATTAATCCGGTTGTGTTTTTGTCTAGTCTGTGGACAATTCCAGGCCTTCCTTCATAATCTCCTCTTTGTGGAAGATTTTTGAAATGATACAATAAAGCATTTGCCAAAGTTCCATCAAAATTTCCATATCCAGGATGAACAACCATGTCCATAGGTTTGTTTATCACAGCCAAATATTCGTCTTCGTATACAATATCCAAGGGAATATCTTCTGGAATAAGTTCTGACTCTCTTACTGGGTAAGGATACATCAGCACTATTTCATCCAATGGTTTTGTTTTATGATTGGCTTTCACTTTTT
>Ga0307488_10005344_pt1 | contig 10611 bp, 3 predicted proteins | sample SB02metaG_FD_202248 | JGI IMG/M metagenome (GOLD analysis project Ga0307488, IMG submission 202248) | Sea-ice brine microbial communities from Beaufort Sea near Barrow, Alaska, United States - SB 0.2 | ecosystem: Environmental > Aquatic > Marine > Coastal | place: USA: Alaska | collected 2017-05-06
AAGTCGATTTGCAAATCTGGTTTACTGTCTCCGTCAATGTCGATGTCTACTTTTTTGTTTAGCATTACTTTTTCTTTTTCTTTTTTACACAATTATTCACCATTTTAATAGCTCCACTAGCAGTTTTCTTGCCACTGGGTGATTTTTTTTTACCTTTTGCTACATAACCTTTCCAACAGCTAGGTGCTTTTTTCTTTGCCATAATTATTTTCTTGAAGATTTACTTCTAGAAGAAGAACTTCTACTACTCCTTGATCTTGATGAAGAGCTTTTTATTCGTGTTCCTCCTTTTCCTTTTTCTCTTTGTTTCCATTCTAACTCCCATTTTGCCCAACCTAAAGTATTTGCTACTCTCATCCACTCTTCATTTTCAGCATCAGAAGCATCTTTTAAATTTTGTAATTTTCTTATACCTCTATCAAGTGGTATATTTGTAGCTGCACTAACTACTTGACCAGAAGCTAGCCATGCTGGATTATCTAATGAAAAACCTTTTTCCATTATTTCTTTTTTATTCCAATCCCATGTTCTACCTGCTGATATTAGTTTACCAACTTTTGAAGATACAGGTGGCGAAATATCTAACATTTCTATTGCAGCGTCTTTAGCTTTAGCTCCTTGGGCTAATTTAATTATAACATTTTTTAATGTAGATATAGCTGCTCCATGAAAACCTACACCCCTTAATAGCGAATCGGCCATACCATTTACTATGCCTATATATTTGTTATTCTTTTTCTCTTGTAGTTTTTCTTCATTTTTTTCATCATCTTCATCATCAAATGCCATAGCAAATAAAGCCTGTTGTAACGCGTTAAACATTACGTTTTGTATAGCTCCATAATATATAATTTTAGATATATTAGTTTTGTCATCTCCTCGGCGATTTTTAAGATCACTAGCAGCTTTTTGCATTAACCTAGCATATTGAGCTGGGGTGTTTGCAAAAGCTAATACAATACGTCCAATTGGACCCGCTTGTTGTTTACTAATTCTATCAGGCCTACTAGATTGTTGTGATTCTTCAGCTATTTCTCTAAAATCAAGAAACGCTTGAGCTTCAGCTTCTTTTTCTGACATCCCTTGTTTTACATAAGACTTAAATCTATTTCTATAAAACGTAGCACCTCCAGTAGATATAGCAAAACTATCCGCTATCTGTGTAGGTAAAAAACCTAATTTTAATAATTTGTTTATAAAAGCTTTAGCTTTATTTTGAGATTCAGCTGCGATTTCCGCAATATCAGCTTCATTTACGTTTATTTTTAAACCATTTCTTCTTTGAACTAAATAATTAGAGTTCATAAGCCTAACAACGTCTCGCCAATATTGTGGTTGATTAGCAAATGCAGCGGCAGCTTTTAAAGGGTTGTTATCATTCCAGTTAACAAAATTAACAGCTGATATAGTTTGAAGAACTGCTGATCTCATGTTAAAAAACATAATAGTTCCAACAGATCCGTTAATCCAGTCTAAAAATCTACCAGTCAATGTATCGCCTTTAAAACCTCTATTGCTACCAGTTTTCATTCTACCAAGAATATTTTCTAAAGCATCTCTATAACCTTCCCCATAAGCAGCTTCTAGTTTATTAAGATTAGCCTCTGTAAAAACCTCATTAACGTTGTTTTGCCATTGTTCTAAATACTTAGATCTTACAACTGTATTTAAACCAGATAGTAAATCTGTTGTAATAGTACCAGCTAACCAGCCGTCTTGTGGCTTAGGATAGCCATTTGTTTTGTTTATAGTTATTAATTCATCAGCAAACAACTGTAAGTTTTCATCAGCTAAAACATAATCATTTAATATTTTTTCATCGGCTTTAGATAGACCAGGTATTTTCATACCTTGTTTAGCCCAAGTATAAACTCTAATAGCATTACTAACCGTGTAAGGCTCACCAACAATTTTTTTGTTTAAATCTTTTGACTTTATTGTTAATAATTTCTTTAGAGCTTTAAAATCATTAGCTAAAGAAACTTGAGCATTTGATATATCTATATTAGCTCTCGCGAATTGATCTAAAAAGTTTTTCTTAACCCAAGCAATAGTAGCATCACCTTCTTTTCCTTTTCCTGCAAAATACCTAGTTAAACCTACAAAATCCTGTGCTGATGGTGGTATACCTGCCCAATCCCACCTACTTTTTGTAGCACCTACTGCTCTAGCTTTAGTTTTACCATATTGTTTTTCTCGACCAATTCCAGTAGCTCTCTCTATTATTTCATTAAAGTCTTTACCTAAGTCTTGACCTTCACTAAATTCAAATCTTGCTTTAGAAGCTTTTTCATCTAGCTTTTTCATTTCCTCTAAAACCTGCTTATTTGTCATATCTGGAGATAGTCTAAAGTTTTTAGGTAATTTATTATTATTAAACTTTTTTAATGCATTAGCAACTTTTGAAGCAGTTGCCCATGTTTCTCCAAACACTTTACCATTATCAATTGGATTTAAACTTTTAATAGCAAATATATTTAAAGCTCCAAAAGATTTAATATTGTAATATCTTTTATAAGATCCTTGACCGTCTAAATAATCAATTGGCATAACAGCTTTAAAACCAAAACCTTCTAATTGAGTATCCATTACCTCAGGTATAACAGCAACTGTATAACCTTTAAATAATTTATTAAGCTCATTTACATTACCGTTTTTATTTAAATAGATATCAGCTAATTTTAATAAAATGTAATTAGTAGGAATCATATGTTCATATCTAAGATCTGCAATAGGTAGTTTTTTACCTTCGTATATGTAAGCTAAGTTTGCTGCTCTTTTTAAAGGACCTTGCATATTACTTTTCATTGAAGCAAGAACCATTGCTAAATCAATTTTAGTTATAGAAGATTTATTGTTATTAATTTTACTAACAACGTATGATAATACTGTTTTTATAATATCTCTAGCTTCTACTGCTTGAGCTAGTCTTCCTTTATAATTCTTATCTTCCATCGCAGCTTTAGATGTTTCATCAAAAAGGATTTCATTTATTTGTTTACCACCAACTTTTTGATTTGAAACTACTTTACCAGCTTTTGGTGATAGTTTAATATTTTCTAATCCAGGTATCTTTTTAACAACATTGTTATTCCAGTCTTTAACATTTTCAAAAACTTGATATCTAGGGTCTGAAATTCTTTTGCCTATTACCGCAACTACTTCACCGTTTTTAACTGTAAATTGTCTTCTACTTATTTGTGTAGCACTTGCGTACATACCTTTTAAAAAAACCATTACTCTTAAAACCTCTAATGGAGTTACTCCATCTTTTATAAGTTTTTTACCTAATTCTAAAGGAATACTTCTTTGTCTATTGATATTTTCAATTAAATCAAACAATTCAGTCATCTTAACATCGACAACTTTTGTTTTACCGGTCTTAATATTTTTTACTTTTTTTGTTAACTCAAGTAGTTTAATTATATTTTTATCAGTTTCAAGCGCTACAACTCTATCGTATAAAAAATCATACAAAGATTCCTTAGGCAATGTATTTAAATTTTTATGGTTTTCTGTTAACTCACTATACTGTTTTAAGTATCTAGTTAAATTTCCAGCAATGTTAGTTAATTGAGGAAACTTCTTACCGTAAGTTTCCTGTAATTTTTCCTTAACTAATTGTTTAGCATCCTCATCTCTAAAATCAATACTTCCAGGTGGTATTGAATCAGTGAATTTTTGAAAATTTTGATAAAATATTCCTTTATCTTCAATATTTAAAGCAGTAATACCTGTACCTTCTTGAAAGCTCATCCTAGAATCTCTTCTAATTTTATTACTTATTTTTGCTAAGTCAGCGTCAGACTCTGTTTGAGTAAAAACTGAAGGTATCATGTCTTTACCAAGTTCTAACAAAGTGGCTTGAGCTAATGAAGTTTTTCTAGTTCCTTTTGTAGATGGTGCCACGTTTTTTCCTATGTAAAAATCTACTAATTGTTGATCAGTAAATTTTTTCAATTTATATAAGTTAACACCTTGAGCCTCGTTAGCTACATAGTTTATTTGATCATTCTCCCTAGCTTTATCTATATCAGCTTGTTTTGTTAATCTAACTGGAGGTTCAGTAAATTGTCTATCTTTTGGTTTTATTGCAGACTCTATGTTAACAAAGAATTTAACAGGCATCGCTTTTTTTAATACAGGAACAATTTTATTTATAAAATCTTTGTATTCAGTTCCTATACCAAATTTAGTTTGAAAAATACTTGTTAATTTACCTTCTAAAACTTCCTGTATAAATGGAGCAAACTCTTTACTATCAATATCTGGATAAACACTTTCTGCAACTTCTAGCACAGCGGTTTCTACATTATCTTCTATAGCTTGATCTACTAACTGTGGAGCTTGTTGTTTTATTTCAGACTCAGGTATTAGATCAGTATCATCCATATTATCATCTTGCAAATTAGATGTATCTACTGGTTCGTTTATTATTTTACTTCCATCAGGTCTTAGTTTATCCAAAGAGTCTGATTGATTTTCTTTTCCTTTAATAAGTGCATCACCTTTCCTAAAGCCCATTTGCTTATTAATCCACCCTGATAACGAATTGTTAATTTCAGGATTAAACCTCATTAATGTTCCAGTCAATCCATCTTTAACTTCTCTAATGTAACTTTCCCTTGATTTATTATAAACATTAGTACCATATAAACCTTTCATTATTAAACCTTCAAAAGCTTTTATATTTTCAAAAGAGAAGCTAGAACTAGTCTCGCCTTCTATTAATGATTTGTAAGCTAAGGCTATCCCACCACTATCCCATTGCTTCTTAGTCATTATATAATTACCATCTGCATCTTTAGGTCCAACTAAATTGTTGATAGCAATTTCAGCTTTATTTTGAGTGGTTTTTTGTTCAGATACAACTTTATCCTCTGGTGAGGTATCAACCATTCTTTTATTCTCTACGTTTGTTTGAAAATTATTTAAAAATTTAAAAACATCATTACCGTTCTTTAATTGCATCATCCAACTAGCATCCCCTAAAACATCACTAATCATATTGTTCATGAAATTCCTCATGCCAAACATGTCACCAAAATCATTTCTTTCTAAAACTCCTAAAGCGATAGCATTATTTATTTGAGCCATAACCTCCTCAAAGTTATAGACACCATCTTTTTCGTACTTATTAAACCTACTAATTAGAGCGTTGTACTCGTCTTCTTTTATTTTTCCTTGTTTGAATTTGTTATCAATCTGCTCCATAGCTTCTTTGACAGCTGTTTCAAATTCTGGCTTTAGCTTTCCATTAACTTTTACTTTAGTGGAAGCGGTATATGAATGAAATAATTCTTCAAGAGGTGCAAGAGCCGCATATCTTGCTTCAGCATCGGTACCTGATCTTGCTATTTCTTCTAATATCCTAGGTTCATTAATTATAATATGACCATCTATATTAACAGCATTACTACCTGATAAAAACTTACCTATAAGAAAATCCTTATCGTCTTTGCTAAGGCCAAGTTCTGTTAATTCAGGTGAATCAAAAATATCTTTAATATTTTCTATTTTTATATATTGTTTTCCTTTTGGAGACAAAACCATCGCGGCATCATCATACAGCTGATAAAGACCCATGTAGTAATTAAGGCTAGGATTTATAGCTTGATTGCCTAACATTTCTATAGCACCAACTCCTTTTTCCCTTGCCATTCTTTTGCTAGTGCTTAATAGATCCGTCCTAGCTTTACTTATAGCATCGTATTGTTTTTGTATTTGCTTTAAGGCTTCTTTTCCCTCTGGTCCAGTGTTTTTTATTTCATTAGCCTGTTTACCTAATTCTCTTAATTGTCTATTGTAATCCGCTGCAGTTTGTATTTGTTCTGGAGATAACTTATTTAACTTCATTATCGACTGTACATCGGATAAAGCTAATGTTTCTAATAATCCTAATCTTTTGTTTCTAGCATCTACTAAAGCTTTACCATTTAGTTTACCACTTTTTATAGAAGCCTGCAACTGTATTAACTCACTAACCCATTGTTGATCGTCTAAAACATCTTCTTTTATTCTAAATTCATTTTTTAAAATATTGTTTATATTACCTCCTGCCTGAGGAGCCATTAAAGCTAAGGTGGATAAAGCTACATTAGAAAAGAAATCAGCGTTTAATCCTTCTGTTAAACTTTTGTCTTCTTCTAACACGATTATATCTGTAGCGTTATGACCTATTTCTGTCAATGTTTCTTCTAATAATTCTACGGGTAAAGCTTTTGTTACTAAAGGAGTAAGACCTGCTATTGTTTTCTTACCTGTATTCCAAAAAAACTTATAAGGAGTTCTGTATATCTCTGCTTTAAATTCTTGTTTACCTATTTTACTTGCTAAACTTCTAGCTCCAGTTACAAAAGACAAAGTACCTAATGTCTCGGCAACAGTGGCAATTGTTCCATACGTAAAACCTGTGAAAGCTTTTTGAGTTAATGTGTAATCTCTTTGTTGTTTAGTCTCTTCTATTTGACTTTGAATATCACTTCTTATTCTTGAATCAGATGTATTTTTTAATTGAGCGTCTAGTTCAATTAGTTTTTTAGTTGAGTTAAATTGAGCTACATTCATCTCAGATATCTTTCCACCACCTTCGCTTGTAAAAAATAAAGATTGAGATGTTCTCATACCTAAAACACCAAAAGCTTTTTGTTTTTGATAAGCAGCTTTTAATCCTTGTGTAGCAGTGTTTCTAGCGGCAAAAGTACCACCTTTAGCAGCTTTTTGTGCAACTAAAGCTCCTTTCACTAAACTACCACCTGCTTTAGCAGCAAGAGTAGAAGGAATTAAAGCCATTGCAATTGTAGTAGAGTTATTTGCTAAACTTTCTTGTGCCCAATCAAAAAATGAAACTCCATTTTTACCTATATCATTTACGGAAAGAGGTTCTGGTAAATTATCAAACCGTTTTTTTGCTAATCTTCGGTTGTAATTAACAGTACCATTTCTAACATTTTCTATAGCCATACCACCTAACATACCAACAACAGTTTTTACCGCCCCAGTAACATTATCAGCAGATTTAAAAGATGCAGTTTTTCTTATTTCATAACCTAAGCTACCAACATCTTCACCGAAAGCATCTACTTGAAGATTTAGAAGTTCTTTAGGAACTCCTGATATAGCTTTAATAGCTTCTATGCCTAATTCTTGAATAGTACCACTAATACTTACAGCAGAACCTATTAAGCTTTCTTCAGCAGCTTGCAGTACTAACGCTTCCATAGAATAATCTAAAGTTAAATTCTTTTTTGCTAAAGCTGCATTTTCTATATAACCAAGTCTATCTTTATAACCAATTACAGCCCTTTGATTGATTTCATTTTTATTTACAATCTCAGCATATCTTGTTGAAAATAATTTTGATTGTTCCTCAACTTGAAGACTTTTATATTGATTAATTAACTCATTGTATTCTAACTTTTGTTCTTGAGTTAAAAGATTCACATCACCATCAGGTGCTTGTTTGTTTATTAGTTTAAGTTGAGAATCAATATTTTTTATTTGAGAATTAAAACTTTCAACATCTAAATTATATTGTTCATTAGCTTTTAAAACACTATCATTTGATTCTGTAATAGAGTTACTTAGTTTTTCTAAACTTTCAACAGCCGCGTCCTCATTAGCAAATTCTTCCCCTTCTCCATAAAAATTTATGTTTTTTCTAACGTCATCTGGAACTTGCTTAAGTAGATTTTGCTGAGTTGTATTTTGTAACTCACTTCTACTATTACTATATATTTTTTCTATTTCTAGTTTATTGTCTTCTTTGTTTTCTCCTTCATATATTTCATAATCTATTTTACCTGTTTCTAAGTAACTTTGGTATTGCTCCCATTTACCTTGAGGTCTAAGATATTCTTCAGCACCTATAGGTTGATAAGAACCGCTACCCATATCATAGATTCCACCTCTCTCATATTCTGTTGGTCTATTGTCTAAATCAAAATATTTTTCTGCGGTTTTAGCTTTAATTTCTGAGTCAGGTATATTAGTAACCTTGTATGCTATTTTATCTTCTTCTATTTGTGCTAATTTTATTGCTTCTAATCTTTTTAATTCATTTTTAGCTCCAGAAGGAGTTCTACCTTCAGTTACATATTTTTCTTTAACAAACTTACTATAATCTTCAAACTCTAATTGATCTGGATTAAACTTAGCACTCATTTTTTGAGCTTTAGGATCTCCATCAAAATCTTTTATTGGTTTTACACCAGATATGATAGAACCTCTACTTGGAGCAGATACCGAAGAACCATCTACCAAGCTCGAACCCATATCGGGTGCATTGTTCTCCTCCACATCTGCACCCATAGGTGTGGGGGTTTGAAAATCCGCGGTCTTAACTTTAGCTTCTGGATTATTTTTTAACCATTCATCTTTATCTTCTGGACTAAAAGAAGTTAAGTTATATTCTTTACCATTTAATATATAAACATCCATAAAAATTAATCTTTTTTAGGTTTATTTGCATTACTCCAAGCTAAAATATTTTTATGCTTTGCATTAGGACCGGAATTAATTAGATACTCGTTGTGACCAGCTACATCTTCTTCTCTACTTTTTATTATTTTTCCCTGTCTTTCATTTTTTAATTCTTTTAATTTCCTTTGGAGTATTTTATCCATTTCTTTTCTAATAGCATCATCCTCACTTTTAACGCCTATAACATTTTTACTATAACTTGGACTATTGAAAACCTCGTAAAAAGCTTTTCTTAATCCATCTTCTGTGTCTAGGTTTCGCGGATTTATTACTAGAGCCGTGCCATCCTCTTTCTTGTAGCCACTGTATATTAAAAACCTATCTCCATCAATTGTTTGCATTGTAACCTTTTCACCACTTTGATTTGTGACATAGTTATTTGTGGCTGATTCAAGGTTGTCAATAATTGAAGTAACCGCTTTTTCTGCTGTTTCATTTATTTGAACTGGAGTTAATTTATCATCTGTTGCTGTTCCTTCACCAGACGAAACGCTATATGATGTATTACCAAGATCAAGATCTGGGTTTGCTTTTTGGAAACTTAATATATTATCTTCTCCAATTATAACATCTAATTCAGGAATAAAATCTCCTATTCTTTCTTTAAAAAATTCATCAAATTTTATTTTATCTTCTGCATTCATAGCACCAGCTACGCCATCAAACCTTAATTCATCAGTTTGAAGAAAAACATCTTTCCATATAGAAATTTTTTCTCTATTACTATAAGCACTCCCGCCTCCAGCAACACCTAATTGAATATCTAAATCACCGTTTACTGCTTGAGCTATTTTTGCTAAATCAGCATTTAAAAATAATGATTGAATTCCATTTGGGTTTTGTTCAATTCTAGAACCTTCATCTGTTAAGTAGTTTTGAGCTATTTTTCCATTCACCATTATTCCTTTCTGTTCTAATAAACCCGTATAGTACTCGTCTATTTTTGGGATATTTGTTGGTTGAAAGTTTTTATCTTCATCATTAAAAACTGTAAATGTTCCATCACCACCTTCACCGTCAGCTATTGTTTCTCGTTCGTCAGTTTCACTATATTTATAACCCCATCCTCTTACCGAATCATATATTGCTATTTTTTTACCTTCTAAATAACCACTGTCTATCATTTTTGCAACAGCATATTGATTGTCTAAAGCTATAGAAGCGTACCCTTGTCTACCATAATTATTAGAGTCACCACCTAAATTATCTTTAAGATAAGCATTTGTAGCATCTAAATTAGTTTTTTTAAATGTAACATAACCCATCAACTGTGTGTCTAAATCACCTATTTGTTTTCTTAAAATAGCTTTATCTTGACCACTTGCTGATAATTCTTGTTGTTGTAATCTAGTTTTCTCATCCATAACTCTAGATATCTCCCCCATCTCTTGCTCTTGAAGAACCCCGTTTTCAATAGCGTTTCTTTTTATAAGTTTTAATTCATCTATACCATTGTTAGCAACTTTTTCAAGCTTAGCAGCGAATAATTTATTTTCTTCTAATAATTTTTTTCTCTCTTCTTCAGCCCTTTTTGCCGCATTGTTTGTGACAGTCAAAATTGCATTTGCCCATATTTGCCCAGATGTATCAATAACGGTTTGTGGATTTTCGTATGCTCCCATGTTTATGTTTTAAAATTTATTTATCTTCTAATGCGCCTCGTATGTCACCAACCCAGTCTGGTATGTGTTGATCTTTTCTATAATTATATCCGCTTGTTGGTGCTGTATAAGAATAATCACCTGTTTTTTTAATGCCTGGTGTTTTATTTCCACCACCACCACCACCACCGATTGAACCAGCAATATTTCCTAAACCTACAATACCAGCCCCTATCATTGCTGCTTGGTTTTGGTTAGCTGTAACTTCTTGTTGTTGAAAACCTGTTATTTGAGCTTGAGCCCTGTTTAAACCTTGCATTTGTCTAGTTTCTTTTTGCTGAAACTTAAATAAAGCACCAGCGCTTTCAGCTTGCTGCATTCTCCCAGCTTCACTAAATTGAACGCCTTGGATACGTTGAGCTTCTTGCATTTTTAATTGATCTAACTGTGACTGACCCTGCGCTCTTAATTGTTCATTTTGAGCTTCTTGTGATTCAATACTAGCAGCAACACCTTTTTTACTTTGTAA
>Ga0307488_10005345_pt1 | contig 10609 bp, 4 predicted proteins | sample SB02metaG_FD_202248 | JGI IMG/M metagenome (GOLD analysis project Ga0307488, IMG submission 202248) | Sea-ice brine microbial communities from Beaufort Sea near Barrow, Alaska, United States - SB 0.2 | ecosystem: Environmental > Aquatic > Marine > Coastal | place: USA: Alaska | collected 2017-05-06
CCTTGATAATCTTCATCCGCCATCAGTTGCGAGCCACGCAATGCAGCCTCGTCCGCTTTTTTTACGCGCTCTTGCAAACGAATCACATATCGGCTGGCAACTCCCGGCTCCCCTTCCGTGGTCTTCTTTGCACTATCGAGATAAAAGTTTCCCTTCTGATCAACCTTCATGGGCTGGCTCGAACTCCCCAGCTGTACCTGAGTCCCAATAATCTGATTCTGAATCTCTGCTGGAAGAGAGTCGATCAAGATTTCTGTCCCATTCTCATCCACGATGGCTTGAGGCCTTGAAGAAGCCTGAGCAATCATCGCATCAATAGACGCCGACTCGTTCGCCATAGCGCTATCCGACTTCCATGCCATTCCCGCAAACCCCTGACGTGACCGACTCCACGTTTCAAACTCCTCCCCTGCATAACCAAGCAACGTCCGATCGACCACTTCAAATTCCTCACCTAAATTCGATTCAAATTTTTGGTAATCGTATCCTTCAGGCAAATGTAAAAACCATTTCGTCCGCATGATCGGAATGCGATCTGCAACTCGAATCGGCTGGAGCTTTTCTTTTCCGGAGCCAGTCCATTTCCGACCCGGCGTTTGATAAATAATCTTCACTGCGATCGCCCGTGCATTGGCATCTTCGTGAGCGGGAAGCTGCACGCGAATCGTTCCCGGAGCGGCCCGAATCGGCTTCACCGTTTCGGCATCAACTTTCACCGTCCATAAAACGGAGTCCTTCGGAAGGCCAATTTCAAGAAACTGTTCGCCCGTCGTTCGAAGGCTCATTATCGCCTGATGACGCTCGTCTCCATCAGTTGAAACGACCGTATCAAGCCGAAGGCTATCAATCACCGTGGAAACTAGATCTTCATGCGCATGTCGCGTTCCCGCGAGCTTCAACGACCAGGAATCACCCCGATACCGATAAGCTGCTATCACTCGATGTCGCGGCTGGTAACCAGACACGGCGGGCACCTGCAAGGAGTCCACTGCATCCAATCCAGTGGCTTCAAACGTGAGCTCGGTATCCGTATTTGCTTCCAACACCCAATCCCCGCGCAATCGTTTCGCGGATGGAACTTTCACCACCGGCAATCCAATTTCGAATCGTTTTTGATCGCTGTCTTCGCCGACTTCTTCCACCTCGAACGGCAGACTCATGCGATACCGAAATCGCTGCGGTCCAATCAACTCATCGTGGAAATTCAAGGTCCATTCTCCCGTTTCTTCATTCAGATTTTTCTCTGAAATCAGCGGCGAATCAAAACGCACTTGCGAAGCAACATCGACCGGAAACGTGATTCCAATTTCGCCAATCGGCGTGTAGCGAATCCCCAAATCAATTTGTCCTTCGATTTCCAAATTCGAAGCCAAAGGCAATGCGTAAGCCGTGTGCACCGCTTCGATTTCAGTGGCCCGGCGACTCGCATTCAGAGACAAGTCAAAATCCGAAAGTCGAAACCATGCGAGCGTGCCGGCGATGGGCGTCGTCCGGCCATCACGGGGATCAAGCCCCTCCGCCGTCGCCGTTTCCACTCGAAACGATTCGTCAAATTGGACCGCGACATAACCTGAAAGCGCCTCCGCTCCATTGATCGTAGCTGACGCAAAATTCAATTCCATCGGTTCATCACCCAGCGCAAACCAGCCCTCGGGATCACGACGACTCGTGATCGTCAGCGAATCACCCGCCCCTGCTGAAAGCCCAGCCTTCCATGAAAACCGAATCGAATTCCCCTCGCCTCGCACCCATGAGAAATCAGACCGACCGGCGCAATGAACATCAAGCAACTCTTCGCCATCAGGCAAATCATAATCAATTTCGAAAGTCCGGCCTTCGTCCGGAATCACATTCAAGGTCCGGGTCAATTGCACCGACTCCCGCTCCATCGCTATCAGTGTGTCCATCTGCGCTTTGAACTTTTCACCGATCTTCGAAAGCGTCACTTCCGTAGCCCCGGCCGCGACAGGAAACCGAAACGACGCCACGTAATTCGGGTCATTTGCAATCACGCCTTCGACGTCATCAGGAATCGGCGCGGTCAATGAACCCGTCGCAATATTTTTCACACGGACATCGTCAGATCCGATCAGCGCCATCGTCCCCGACGCCCGATGAATTCCTAAAACATCTGCAACAGGAAGTTCAATGACAGCGTCATTTGCATCATCCGAGATTGCGACATCAGCCTCAGCCAACACTCGCAAATCAGTCACATCACGCTCGCCGGCCACGAGAACGACTTCAATCGCACCACCCGTCAAACGCGTCCAACGAAGCAGTTCTGATCCCTCGACAGACAACACTCGAACGTCTTCCGCCATTTTGATTTCAAATCGATTGGGAAGTTTTGTTAAATTCGAATTCAAAACAAACCCCAAATCCGCCTGCACCCGCGTCGAGTCGATTGAATACAAATACTGGCAATTCTGAAAAATCGCGGCATCAGGAATCTTCGCGACATTCCGGGCAATCCAACGAATCTCAAACTCACTGCTACTTTGCGCTGGAAGAACAAATTTCGCCAAGTTTGGCTGATCATCAGCGACAACAAACGGCAAGGCTGAATCCAATTCGGCACCATCAGGGAAACTCAAATTCAACGACGCTGCGGCAGTTCCCGGCGATGCAATCACCATGGAGTTTCCTGCTGGCGAGCGTTTCACCGGAATATGGAAAACCGCTTTCACCGCATGTTTCCCCTTCCCTTTCACCACCAGAATCGGCCGCGACTGTTTTCCTTTCTGCGGAGGCATCACGCGCAATGCCGAAACCGCATCGACCTCGATCGAAGCCATGCTTGCTCGAGGGAGCGACAAGGGAATTTCAGCCCATTCATCAGTGAAAGATTCCACAACATAATCGGCCGCCATCGTCACGACATCCCCACCAGTCGCGATCATTCCCGAAAACTTCGCGTCTCGAATCGTTGCCAGCACTGGCGGTGCGGGTTTCTTTTCGTCATCAGGATTTGGAACGGCCAACTGCGAATCACGCAGCAACGCCTCGTATTGCTCCGGAGTTAGCATCACCGCCCGAGGCATTTTTTTCAGCACCGACTGAAGATGTTCCGTCGGCACCCACAGCTCACGTTGCGTGGCTACTGGGGCTTTTTTCGCAGGAGCCTTTTTCGGTGCCGCGGCTGCGATCCCATTCAATAACAACAAACTACCGATCAGTCCAAGAAACCAGGTAGGGACACCCGCCACGAACGAACAGGGTCTGTTCGATGAACCAATAGGGTACGTTCGAAACCGCTTTCCGAACCAATAGTATACGTTCGACGAACGTACCCTGTTGGTTCGTTTCGGCTGCTCTTTAGCGTTTTTAGAAAATCGATTTTTCATATCAATCTGAATTCCGATTTTAAAATTCACGCGTCTGAATCGTCTTCGCTATCTTCCGATTTTTTCTCCTTCGCGGATTTGGCGAGTTGAGCCCTCGCCTCGGCGGCTAGTTTTTCACGGGCAGCGTTTTGCTCGGCCATTCGCGCAGATCGCGCTTTGGCCTTCTTATTCAGCCATTCAGCTCCGCGCTTGGTCTTTTTCAAGATTCCGAAAACAAGCCAGACCAATGCTGCAAGAAATACACCGAGGTAAATCGCCTGCCAAATGCTTGCGGCGGTTGGAGCAACGGCACCGGCGATAATCAATGCGCCTAAACCTGCTGCGGCGAAGTAAATCAGTTTGATGCGACGTTCTTTGTTCAGAAGCAAAAGCCCAACAACGAAGGCAGCAAGCCCAAGCAGGGCCTCCCAGAAAAAGGCAAAAGCTTCGGAACGATAGCCAATTTTAACATCAGCTGGAGCGTCAAGCCGATGCAAATCAAACTGACGTCCTTCGGTAGGAATCTGAATATCAAACCCGCGCTGTTGATTCGCTTTCATCTGGGGCGCCTGCTCCCAACCGTTTGCATGCTGATTCGGAATCTGCGGTCCGAGCGATGGAATCAGCCAGCTGAACGCGTTTCGAAACCGATCCCAACCGCGAGTCGCCACCGGCATCCGCATGGCGCTTTTGAAACTGCGATACACATAATCTTCCGGCAGATACAATTTCAAATGACTCTGGAGAACTTCTGCATCCGTGAGTTCAACTGGGGAAAAGGTGACGCTTCCCATGGCACCAAGCTTCTTCCCTGGATTCGGGCTGGGCACTTCGTAAACAAAACGAACGGCAAACACATCAAGTCCTTCTTCGACGGGGAGACGAATCAAAACCACGTCTTCATCCGCGCGACGCATTGGCTGTTGCGGCGATCCGTTCACGTAAATGTCGCTGACCATTTTTCCGGTTTCCGGCAGAGACACGCTGAAAAATTGCTTCGCATTGTTTCGCACCCAATAAATCACTTCAGTCGTGATCGCCTGATCGCTGCTGATGACACTGGTCAAATTCGCGTAGGTGACGACGGCTTGCGGTACCGGCAGAAATTCATTTCGACTCACGTTCAATGTCAAACCAATCGGATGACGACGGTATTTGTAGGAAAGAAAAACACCGGGACGAGCGAGGCCACCGCGCAGTTCTTTGGGATCAATCGATTCAAGGCTAACTGGCTTGGATTCGAGAATTTCGAGATTGTCGTCTTTCACCACGGCCACCTGCCCCGTTTCAGAATCAACTGCTTCGAGTTGGATTTCAGGCAACTCGATATCGAACTTTCGGCCATCTTTAGCTTCGGGTCCATCCGGCGCATCGGCCGGATCATCGGCAGCTGTAGCAACCAATGGCTCATCGAGAGTGAGCTTGAGCTGATAGCTACCCATTTTTTTGTCGCGCAGAACGACCGCCCACAAGACGCGGCCGTCTCCAGCAACCGGTGGATCTTCCATATCGGCCGGTGGCGTAAAATCTTTATTCACCTCTTTAATCAGCGCGCCGTCGTGCCTGAGATTTTCCGCAATCGTTTCAGGGACGCTGATGATGAATGTATCAACACCCGCATAAAGCACGTTGTAGCTGATCGTCCACTGATAGCGAATGAGCTGCTCCTTGACTTCAACGAGCGTGAACACTTCCCCATTCACCTGAGGTTTTTTGAGCGTAAAGCCAATTGTCGCCGGAGCCGCTTCACCCCGATAACGGAAACCAATCTGCAACGTTCCACTTCCGGGAACGCCTTTGTTATTCGATTTCGAAACGCCTAACACATTCACATCCTGTTGTCTTAGATCGCCCTCGTCTTTTGTCGACGGATCCAAACTGGTATGAATCTGAATACCAATTTTTCCTTCATGGCGCTCCACATCCTGCGGAGAGAAAACCGGAACGGTGGCATCTTCGGCGGCTGACTCACGAATTCGTCGACCTGTGACCATCAGTGAAAAATCTCCTTGAGAGCGGTTGTTGAACTTCACATTCAGAAACCTTTTTCCATCAACGATTTCTTCGGAAAAGTCTTCCACGTTTGGCCCCGTTGCCTCAACTCCATCAAAACCGGTCGGGATTTCAATACGCGTATCAAAGATCCCAACGCGCTTCACCCGGTAATCAAAACGAGCAACAAAGTTGGAAGAATCCCGCTCGACGACAAATCGTGTCCAGCTCTCGACTTCGACAGCCGGTTCTGCTTTTTTCACCGAAAGCGTCATCGTAAATGGCATCGTGAGAAATCGAAAGCGGCCGTATGCATTCAAACCATCTCCGATTAATGGCCCGTTCCCTTCTTGGGAAATCGCCATCTGCGCAAGATTCACATTCCCGCCGTTGCCCATCTGAGAAAAATTGGCTTGCTGATTAATCGTGACATTTCCATTCACGTTTACGTTTACATTTAAGTTTCCAGAAACCATCGACTGCTGGGTGAGGCCTTCGCTCAACACCGTTTCCAATTCCAGTTCAGTCGAATTTTTCAGCGAGACCGTTCCCCGCTGCCGCACCACATTTTCGGCAGCAATTTGCGGCACATCGAATTCGGTTGGCATCGCGCCGATCGCTTGCTCAAGCCCAACAGTGAGCGAGTAATTTTGCTTCGCGGCTGAATGCAGGTTTACCAAAAGCCGCTGACTCTGCCCCATGTCGGACACGTCCCATTCCTTGATGTTCTCACCTTTCACTTCGAGAACTTCCTGGCCTTTTGGAATACTGACTTCAAATGAATCCACACCAGCCCTCAGGATTCGATAATTCAAAGTGGCATTGGTTTGCAACGCGCCGGGAACCACCTTTGAAATCACATCGGTCTCAACAAACAGCAGCGGCGTCAGCTTGGTTTCTTCGCCCTGCTTCTGCCAGCCAATGTCAAAGTGCTCGGTCTCGCCAAAGAAGAACGCGAGCTTGGTGCTTCCGTTCGGCTGATCCTGCGATGTGTAGGCAGCGCCGGGTTGGATATCGAATTCCCAGCCGAGTTCAGGCACAATCGCTTCAAATTTTGAAACGCCAGCTTTTGGCAAATTGATTCCCACCGAATGCCGGCCACTACTCCGATTCACTTTTGCATAAAGCTTCAGTTTGATTTCATACTGCCCTTTTTTTGGCAAAATCAGTTCGTAGCCGTTCTTACCCAGATGAAGCGTCGCCTCGCCCGTCTCCGCTTCCGCGATATTCATCCCGCCTTTCAGCAATGGCACGACTGCCCAGCCTTTTTCTTTAAAACTCTCGACGGTCAGGACAGCGTCAATTGCGAGGACCTGATTCTCGTCACCCTCCACTGCCGCCGTGTATTGGGCCGAGGCCAGAACGCCATCCGTCGGCGGTTTGACATCGTCTTTCTTTTTATCCTGCAAATTGATCTGATTCCACAAATCCAAAAACTCTCGTTATGGAAGAAAAACCCCGCGACCATCCTGTTCGAAAACCGCTTCTAAATCTTCATAAGGAACATAAATCGAACGCTCACGATTGACGATTTCTGGCTCTGGCTCTGGCTCGGGCTCGGGCTCAGGTTCAGCTTTAGCAGCAGCCGGAGTCGGGGCCACAGCAGGAACAATCGGCTCCGGCGCGGGTGCTGGATCGTCTTGAGCATGCGATTGAACTGCAAACAAGGCAGCGAACGCGAGGGAAAACAAGGGCAGGAAGCGATTCATAAAGACAGATTTTTTTGCGGCAAAACGAAGCAACAGGGTTGATTCATCGAACGAACCCTATTGGATCGTAACACCGAGATTGCCACAGTTTAGCAAAATGGTTGTCAGCCGAGTGTAAGGGATTTGTAAAAATGATGTAAAGGGAACATCTGCCGCGTCATAACCTGACAACGGGCTTGAAATAACCCTGCGATTACCGATGATTTTGGCCTATGAGCAACGTTCCTGACCATTTGAAATTCGCCGAATCCCACGAATGGATTGATCCTACCAATTCGGAGGCGGCTCCCGTTGGAATTAGCGATCACGCGCAGGACGAGATTCAGGACGTGGTTTACCTCGAACTTCCTGAATTGGGACGCGTTGTCGAAAAAGGCGAAGCCATTGCGGTGGTTGAGTCAGTGAAATCAGCCAATGACATTTATTCGCCTGTCGGTGGTGAAGTGGTAGAAATAAATGAACCGCTCGGCGAAGCGCCTGAATCTATCAACACCGACCCTTATGGCGACGGTTGGATTTTTAAGCTGAAAATCGCAGATGCGGGCGAGCTCGATGCGCTGGACGATGCGGCGGCGTATTCGGCGAAAATTGGGTGACTTTTTCGAATTTTGAACCGTAATCTAAATGCACTCTCAAAAACGGGAGCAATCCTGTTGGTTTGCGTTTTTATTTATTTTGGAACGTATCTGATTGCCCGCCACACCGTAGCTTTCAAAGTTGACTCTAATTCGTCTAAGGCAGAAATATTTGCGCCTTCCAACATCCTTTCCCCAGCGACGGGGAAAATTTTTAACAAAATTTATTCTCCGGCTCGAAGACTGGATCATACGATTACTGGTAAGAGCTTCTTTTTTGAGGGATTTAACACTTTTTGAAAATGTCCGATTTTATTCCACGCCATATAGGCCCGAACGACTCTGACGCTGCCGAAATGGCGTCTGAAATCGGATACGAGACTGTCGATCTGCTCATCGACGATATTGTTCCGAAATCAATCCGCTCGGCGGACCCGCTCGATCTCCCCAACGCGGCGAACGAAAGCGGAGCTCTCGCTGAGCTCGAGGCCATCATGGCGAAAAACGAGGTTCGGCAGTCGTTTATCGGCCAGGGCTATTACGACACGATTGTTCCTCCAGTGATTCAACGAAACGTGCTCGAAAATCCGGGCTGGTATACGGCCTATACGCCTTATCAGGCCGAAATTGCTCAAGGCCGACTCGAAGCACTCCTGAATTTTCAGACAATGGTCTGCGATCTCACCGCTATGCCAGTCGCGAATGCCTCCCTCCTCGATGAAGGCACCGCCGCAGCTGAAGCCATGGCGATGTGCGCCGCAGCACGGACAAAAGGCACGACGTTTTTCGTGAGTGATCGTTGTCATCCTCAAACTATCGAAGTGCTGAAAACCCGTGCCGAACCCGTCGGGATCACACTCGAAATTGGCGACGAATCGTCCTTCGATTTTGCGGCGAAAGGCGACGAATGCATCGGCGTGTTGTTGCAATATCCCGCGACCGATGGTGCCGTAGAAGATTATTCAGAAATCGTGGAACGCGTTCACGAAGCGGGCGGGCAAGCAGTTGTCGCGACCGATTTGTTAGCGCTGTGTCTTCTCAAACCTCCTGGCGAATGGGGCGCGGACATCGTTGTTGGCAGCGCCCAGCGATTTGGGGTTCCGCTCGGATTTGGCGGACCCCATGCCGCGTTCATGAGCTGCACCGACAAACACAAGCGCCGTCTCCCTGGACGTTTGGTTGGGGTTTCAAAAGATGCTGATGGCCGGATGGCGCTGCGCCTCAGTTTACAAACTCGTGAGCAACATATCCGCCGCGAGAAAGCGACTTCAAATATTTGCACTGCGCAGGTTCTATTGGCTGTGATGGCGGGCTTTTATGCCGTTTATCATGGGCCGGAGGGGCTGCGGAAGATTGCGGAAAGCGTGCATGCCAAAGCTTGTGAAGTTGGCGGGACGGGCGCTTACTTTGATACAGTAAATGTCGATGGTGAACGAAAAGCGTTTGGTGAAAGTGATGGGATCTCACCTTCGGGAAAATCGGCAATTCCTGAAAACCTCCGCCGGACTTCACCTTATCTCACCCACCCCGTCTTCAACAGCTACCACACGGAAACGGAAATGCTGCGTTACCTCCGGCGTTTGGAAGGCAAGGACATCGCGCTGAACTGGAGCATGATCCCGCTCGGTTCGTGCACGATGAAACTGAACGCGACTTCGGAAATGCTGCCGCTGAGCTGGAAAACGGTGAATGGACTTCATCCTTTTGCGCCGCCGGAACAATCGCAGGGCTATGCCGAAATGGCGAAGCAACTCGAAACGTGGCTCGCGGAGATCACGGGCTTTCATAGCGTCAGCCTTCAGCCGAATGCTGGCTCGCAGGGTGAATACGCGGGGCTTTTGGCGATCCGCGAATTCCACAGAGCCAATGGCGATGGCGACGGGCGGAATATCTGCATCATCCCGACTTCGGCTCACGGAACCAATCCCGCCAGTGCCGTGATGACTGGCTTCAAAGTCGTTCCGGTGAAATGTGACGACGAAGGAAACATCGATGTCGAAGATCTCCGCGCCAAAGCTACCGAGCACGCCGATTCGCTTGGGGCATTGATGATCACCTACCCGTCGACCCACGGGGTTTTCGAAGAACCCATCGTCCAAATTTGCGAAATCATTCACGAAAACGGAGGGCAGGTTTACATGGACGGAGCAAACATGAATGCTCAAGTCGGGCTTTGCAGTCCGGGCGCGATCGGCGCGGATGTTTGCCATCTCAATCTGCACAAAACGTTCTGCATTCCTCACGGCGGCGGCGGTCCGGGTGTCGGCCCCATCGGAGTTGCCGAACACCTCGCTCCATTTTTGCCAGGCAGAAAGGTCGGCGCGGTTTCCGCAGCCCCACTCGGCAGCGCCTCAATCCTAACAATTTCGTGGATGTATATTCGCATGATGGGCGCCGCTGGTTTAACTGATGCCACCAAAGTAGCGATCCTCAATGCAAACTACATCGCCCACCGATTGCAGACGCATTTCCCCGTTCTCTATCGCGGGAAAAGCGGCCTCGTCGCCCACGAATGCATCATCGATCTACGGCCGCTTAAGGCTGAATCAGGCATCGATGTTGAAGACGTCGCCAAACGACTCATCGATTACGGTTTCCACGCGCCCACCATGTCGTGGCCAGTTCCAGGAACACTCATGATCGAGCCGACCGAAAGCGAATCCCGCGCTGAGCTGGATCGTTTCTGCGACGCGATGATTTCCATTCGAGGAGAAATCCAAAAAGTCATCGATGGCGAATTTGACGCCGAAGACAACCCGCTCAAGAACGCACCGCACCCCGCTGAAAACGTGATTTCAGATTCATGGGATCACAAATATTCCCGCGAAGAAGCCGCCTACCCGCTCGCCTGGGTTCGCGAACGCAAATTCTGGCCGCCGATCAGTCGAATCGACAATGTGTATGGCGACCGGAACTTGGTCTGCACCTGTGCGGGAATGGAAGAGTATGCGGAGGGGTAACGTTGCCTCCTAATAATTTACCCTTGTCATCAATTACCATTTTCAGT
>Ga0307488_10005347_pt1 | contig 10608 bp, 12 predicted proteins | sample SB02metaG_FD_202248 | JGI IMG/M metagenome (GOLD analysis project Ga0307488, IMG submission 202248) | Sea-ice brine microbial communities from Beaufort Sea near Barrow, Alaska, United States - SB 0.2 | ecosystem: Environmental > Aquatic > Marine > Coastal | place: USA: Alaska | collected...
AACAACCTATTGATTGTTTACCACTACATACTAAATCTAATGAAAGATTAGAATTTTTAGGTGATGGTGTATTAGAATGTATAACAAAATATTACTTGTATAGAAGATTCCCTAAAGAGAATGAAGGGTTTATGACAGAGAAAAAAATAGCTCTTGTTAAAAACGAAGCGATTGGTAAATTAGCTTTAGAAATGGGTTTACATAAATATTATATTATTTCAAAACATGCTGAAGAAAAGAAGACTAGGACTAACTTAAAAAAACTAGGTTGTTTATTTGAGTCTTTTCTAGGAGCATTATTTTTAGATTTTAACAAAATCGAAATTAAAGATGAAGAGTCTTGGTTCACAAATGTATTTGTTACAGGACCTGGATTTCAAATGGCGCAAATATTTATTGAAAGTATTTTTGAAAAACATGTAGATTGGATAAAACTAATTCAAGATGATGATAATTATAAAAATATTCTTCAAGTTAAAATTCAAAAAAGGTTTCAAGACACTCCTCATTATATCGAGATTAGTCATACAGATGACTATGGTTATGAAATGGGAGTATACTTGTGTTTAGGACAAAAAATACATGAAGTTGATAAAAAAAATGCTATTGATTTTCAAAGATATGGATCATTTGATAAGATATATGAAATATTAGAAAATGATGGAAATATATTCGTATTCTTAGGTAAGGGTATACATAAAATTAAACGAAAAGCTGAACAAATGGCTTGTGAAGAAACACTTAAAATAATTGAATAATAAGTAAATAATTCTTTTTTAATGTGTTTATTTAATATAGATGTCTTCAAGTGTTTTAGAAAAGTTAAAGGCAAAACCTGTCGCAAAAAAAATAGAACAAGTTAAAATTAAAATTGTTCAACCTGGTATAGAAGAAAAGATTGAAATAAAAACTAAAATTAATGACAGAACTAAAGAAAATTTAATTAATAGAGAGGAATTTCTTAGAAAACTTAATTTAACTGTTAGAAATAAAACTACTGAAGGAAATAAATTAGATGAGTCAGTTCTAAAAACTCCAGTTAAACCGGTAGCTAAAAAAGTTAAAAAATTACCAAAAAAATTAAAATTAGTAGAAGAATTTCCGTCTAAAACTAGCGATAAAGGTAAAGATTCTACTGTAAGGCGAACAGCTCGTCCTAAAATGGATGTAATATCAGATGATATTGATTTAGACCAAGTAATTGGTGATACAATTTTAAAATCTAGACTTCCTGAAAAGGAAAAAAAGGTATTAATAAGAGCAAATGCTTATTATATGAATAATCGCGAGGTTTTTATAAACTTTATAAATGCTTTGTTTAAACCATACAAAGAAGAGATTCAACAAAATGAATCTAGTTTATCTTGTGATCGTCCATTAGATTCTAAGTTTACACTACTTACACATCAAAAAATTGTGCGCGATTATCTTAATTTATATACCCCTTACAGAGGTTTAATATTATATCATGGCCTGGGTTCAGGTAAAACATGTAGTTCTATTGCTATTGCCGAAGGTATGAAATCGGATAAACAGGTTATTGTTATGACACCTGCTTCATTAAGAATGAATTATCTTCAGGAATTAAAAAATTGCGGTGATACTATGTATAAAAAAAATCAATATTGGGAATTTATTCCTATTGGATCTAAAGGTGAAGAGGATAATCAATTAATTAAAACACTTTCCTCTATTTTAAATATAAGACCTGATTTTATTAGAAAAAATGGTGGTGCTTGGCTAGTTAATGTAACTAAACCATCAAACTATAATGAACTATCACCTGACCAAAAAAAATTCTTAGATTTACAAATAAATGAAATGATTGTTCATAAGTATAAATTTATTAGTTATAATGGTCTTCGTGACAATCACTTAAGAGATATGACTCAAGAATATACAATAAACCCATTTGATAATAAAGTTATTATTATTGATGAAGCACATAATTTCGTAAGTAGAATTGTTAATAAATTAAAAAGACCCGAATCTCTCTCTATGAGATTATATGAATATTTACTTTCTGCGGAAAATTGTAGAATTGTATTATTAACGGGAACACCTATGATTAATTATCCTAATGAAATAGCTATCCTATTTAATATTTTACGAGGATATATTAAAACTTGGACTATTCCAATTAAAATGAAAGCCGCAGGTGGTAAACTAAATAAAGAGGAATTAGTGAAAATATTTGAAAGATTTGATATTTTAGATTATCTTGACTACAAACCTAGAACTGGATTATTAACAGTAACCAAAAATCCTTTTGGTTTTATTAATGTTAAAAAAGAAGGTATTTATAAAGGAGTTACTAATTTTAAGATTAATAATAGAGGCGATGTAGATGATTCAAAATTTATCGGATTATTAACATATATATTAAATGAAAACAAAATTGAGGTTATCTCTTCGAATATACAAGTTGATACACATAAAGCATTAGATGATAGTTTAGACTCATTCCAAACTAGATTTATTGATCCTAGCACAGGTAATATAAAAAATGCCAATCTTCTTAAAAAAAGAATTCTTGGACTATCATCTTATTTTAGAAGTGCACAGGAACAATTAATGCCTCGTTATGATAAAGATACTGATTTTAAGGTCATTAAAATTCCTATGAGTAACTTCCAGTTTGGAGTATATGAACAAGCACGCATTCAAGAGAGACAAATAGCTAAATCAGCTGCTAAGAAAAAGAAGAAACAAACAAATGATGATGTTTATACAGATGCCGTTTCTTCTTATAGAATCTTTTCACGAGCATTTTGTAATTTTGTGTTCCCTGAAAATAGAAGACCTATGCCACAAAATGGACAAGATATTACAGGTGTTCTAAAAGGAACAGCTGATGAAGATATATTAGATGCTATTTCTGTTAGAGAGAAAATCGATAATCCTGATGGATTATTTGAATTAGATGATGCGGATATTCTTGAAAGTGAGGCAAAAAATGAAAGGAGTGATGATTATGCCGAGAGAATTCAAACTGAAATGAGGTATTTGGAAGAAAATGCTGGTAGATATTTAACTCCTAAAGGGCTTGAAACATACAGTCCAAAATTCTTAAATGTATTGGAAAATTTAAAAGATCCTGAATTCCGTGGACTCCATTTAATCTATACTCAATTCAGAACCATTGAAGGTATTGGTGTATTAAAATTAATTTTAGATGCTAATGGCTTTACACAATTCAAGATCAAAAAAAATGAGGCTGGTATATGGCAACTAGCTATTCCAGAAAAGGAAAGAGGTCTTCCTACATACGCCTTATATACTGGAACTGAATCTGATGAAGAAAAGGAATTAATTAGAAATATTTATAACAGTAAATGGGGAAATGTTCCAGATAATTTAACTAGCGAGTTATCAAGAATATCTACAAATAATTTTTATGGAGAGATTATTAAAATATTAATGATTACCGCATCAGGAGCAGAAGGTATTGATTTAAAAAATACTAGATATGTTCACTTAATAGAACCCTATTGGCATCCTGTTAGAACAGAACAAGTTATTGGTAGAGCTCGAAGAATTTGTAGTCACCAAGATTTACCTCCTGAGCTTAGAACTGTTAATGTTTTTTTGTATTTAATGACTTTTACCGAAGACCAATTATCTGGTGATGGTGCTATTGAACTTAAATTAAATGATGGTAGTAAGTTTAATGCGGATATCCCTGTTACTAGTGATGAAGCTTTATATGAAATATCAGTTATTAAAGAGAGAATCAGCACACAATTATTAAATTCTGTTAAAGAAGCTTCTATGGATTGTGTTATCTATAATAAACCAGGAACTAAAGATGCTGTTAAATGTTTCTCATTTGGAAAATCATCTCCCAGCTCATTTTCTTACAAACCTTCTATTTCAAACGAGGAAAAGGATACTGTTGACAAATTAAATAGACCTAAAATTACTTGGAAAGGTGATGAAATTACACTACCTATTAATGGTATTAAAAAGAAATTTGCTAGAAATCCTAAAACAAATGAAGTTTATGATTTTGACAGTTATAATCAAGCTGTAGAATTTGGTGATGAAGGTGATCTTATTCGCGTAGGTAAATTAGTTAAAAAACCAGATGGAAAATATAAATTTGTTCAAATTGCTGCTTAAAGATTACTATAATAATTATTTAATGGAATATAAAGATAAAAAAATATACGATAAAATAAATGAATTATTCGCATATTATAGTTGTTCCGTTAACAAATATTGTTCTTACTTTTCGTAATCATATTTAATATATTAAAATTTAATATGATTATTTCTTACTTGTCCAAGCATTATTGGCAATTAATTGCTTAAAATAAGATATATTAGGTGAGGCTTCTATATATTCTAATTCAGCATCTCTTACTCTTCTTTTCTTATTATTATCTTTAATTAATATCCCTTTTCTAGGTATACTTTTTATTTCTTCTTTTTCTACTACTAATGTTATAGACTCTATACTTCCAATACTCATACTTCTAGATTCTATACTATCAATACTTTCTGAACTGAAGGTTCGTCTTTTATTTATAATCAATTCCTTGCTATTTCTTCTACTCATAGTTATGTATTAATATATAATATTATTTTATAATATTATTTTAATTCAATTTTTCTATTATTGATTTACAAAATTCTATTATCTTTTCTTGGTTTTCTAGCAATATTTCAAATTCTTTTTTATTTATTAATTCTTCAATATTCCATTTTCTCTCGGTATCATCGTCATTATCAACACGAATAGGAAGTGTTTTTTTCTTTAATTTACTAAAAATATCATTAACTTCTAATTTTATATTTGAACTTTCATTTTTTGAGAAATTTGTATCATTATTAAAAATAGTTTCTTGTATAGGTATATCCTCTTGTGATTGTAAATCAAATGTCACTTTTTTATCCGAATCAATTGGTATCTCTGGTAAGGGTTTAACTTCGTTTGAATTATTTATCCATTCTTCCGCTTCTTTTGATATTTGTGGTATATCTAATTCTCTCTCTCTACTTGCCATTCTTTCAGCAATAAGTCTATCCATATCACCTCCAATTGGTTTATCTCCATCATCTTTAAATTTCGGTTCCTCAGGAGTTTTGGGATTAATATATGTATTTAAATTTTCTTGTTGTTGTTTTAATTGATTATTGAAATTATCTTCTCGTTGTTTTGATAGATCTTCTGATGTATAAATCATTTGAACTTTACTTGATTTTACTGGTTTACTTTTTTCATTATTAATTTTTAAAATAATTTCTTCCATTGCCATTTTATTTTTGGTCATTAAATTATTACTCCTGTCTGGTCGTGAGTCTATATTATTAATAGTATTTTCCAAAATTGATTGAATTATAGGAAATTGTTTATCATCAATTCCTTGAAAAATATTACTTTCTTGGAGTAAATTCCAAATCAATTCTTTATTATTATTACTATTAAATTCCATATTAATATTAATAATATATTTGTTTTTATGTTTATATTTAATTTCCATTAAAGTATTTCTTTCTTAAATCAAATACCTCCTCATCAGGTATTTTATTTCTTAAAAAATAATCTTTATTCTTATCTTTAAGCATTTGAATAATAAAATATAGAGAATACATTCCACATTCTGATTCTGTTTTTTGGTGTTCTAATGTATTTATTAATACATCGAAATCAATACCTATTTGTTTACCTTGTTTCGTAATTTTTGTTATTAGTTCTTTAACTTCTTTGGGTGGAGGATTACCATTACTATCAAAATAAATTATATATTTCTTTTTAATATTAATAAATAGAGATATCCAATGTTCCCCGTCTTTATAGTGTGGGTCTGTATTCAAAATTATCCCAATTTTATTTTTATGTCTTTTTATCATATCGCTAATGTTTAATTTACATAATTCCTCCCACACACATTCTCCATATAATTTATGATGATCAAAATCGATAGGTGATGGACCTAAAAATTCGAAACATTTGTAATACTTCTCATATTGTTTCATTACTGCTTCTATATCTAAACTACTTAACCATTCATCTGTTTTCCAAATCTTGGGAGATTTCGGTGCAAATGTATAATTTAATAATTCACTATCTAGTTTCCCGTCCATAAATTTACTTCTCAACCAACATGACTCTCTATCACAACTACTGGACATATTTTCTCTTAATTCATGCCAAATATCTTTGGAATTGTTGGTTGTTATTTTATTGCGAGGATGACGAGCATTCCATAATTTTTTCATTTTAAATAAGGCATTATCACTATAACATGTAAAATTTTTTTTATCAGGATTTGGACTACAGTTTACTTTTTTATATCCTCCTCTCTGATTCCTTTTTGTTTTTTTTTGATTAGATAATCCATTATTCCTTTTTGTTTTTCTCTTCATAAATATTATTTATATTTTTCTTTTTTTTTAATCCTTTTGTTTTATGTTGCTTTGTTTTAATATTTATATCTTCCTTTTTTGGTAGTATTTTAGACTTAGGTTTACTATTTTTCTTAATAACAAATGTATCTAAATTTATTTTTTTCACATCTTCTTCTTTTGCGAATAACATATCACATTTTGATATATCATAATCATCTAAATCACAATTATTATTACTAGGATCTATAATATTACTATACTTCTCTTGTATTATATCATTCTTATCTAAAAATTTAAGATAATTTATACATGATTTTGTATAACTATCAAAAGTATTATACAATTGTAAATCGTCTACATCATTCCTAAATAATTTTTTAGTTAAATCAATCACTCGCTTTTTATAAAATTTTTTATCCGACAAAAATTGTTTATCGTTATGAAATTCATTCTTTTTCATGATTTGTTCATATTGTTGTTTATTCGCAAAACAATTTAATGTTATATTATCGATTTCATTCATTGAAATATCCATTTAATAATTTCAATGAATTTAATATTCTGATTTTTACATACAAGAGCTATCTTTTAATTGATATCTTGTGTGATTATTGAATAAATCATTTCCTAGATTTTGAACATTTGGATTAAAAGGCTCTAAATCTGGCTTCTCAAACAATAATGGATGACTTTGTTTTTGTGGCACGAAATCTACCTTGGTTTGATATAAATCACTGGTAGATTTGGGAACAAAATCTGATTGTTCACACTTTTGTAATGCGAAAAACTGATTTCTTAGACTGGATTCAATATTCACATTATTAGAAAATCCATTCCATGGTGCTTGAGCATTTCCTGGATTGAATACAGTCTTTGTTGAATAAGGTGTATATTTATTCAAAGGAATTGTTGTTTTTTTATACTGGTCCAATACCTGCATATATCCATATTTAGTGGCTACAGGTCTTACACTATATTGTGGTTGAAGACTAGTGGATGGAATATTTCTATCAGATATTCTATTATTTATATCATCTACTCTTTCGTGATTACACGTATACATACCGTTAATTACTCCAAACATTGTATTAATATATAACCAGAATATATTATTTTCATAAATTACCTAAATCAGTTACTATTGCTAACTATATATGTTGAATATTTTATGTCTTACAAAAATATATCTTACTGTAATACAGTCTATTTCTAAATTCCTTATATCCAAATAATTTATGAAGGGGGTGGGGCAATATCGAAACCCTGAAAATAGTGTATTAATCCTAATTTGATAATAGGATTTCATCATTTAGTCATTACTGGTTTAGATGATATCTATAATCAACCAATTTGTATTGATGTAAACTGTTAATTTAGAATTTATTATATAAATATTTTATATAATGAATTTAAAACACCAAGAACTTATATTTGATTGGACACTTTACTTATCATGGATATTATATTTTACTGCGTATTTTGGAATTATGTATTCCGGACCATCTGATCAAGAATTAATGGGATTATTGGATAATGCTATGAAATATTATATTTCATTATTTTTAATTATTCGATTCAATCCTTTCTATAAAACTAATTTTACTAACTTTGATAGAAAGGTAGTATTTTCAGCAGGAGTATTTTTAATTACAACTACGGCATTAGGACAATATGCTAAAAAAATTAAGTTTATGGAAGAATCTATGAAATTTTTTCGTATGATTAAATAATTTATTTCTTATTATTTCTTTTTAAGAGATTTGTTTTTCTTTTCTTTTTGTCTTCTTTTTAATGATTTACCATTACTTTCATAAAAATATTGCTTTAAATGTTGTAACATTCTTTTACTTACAATTTCATCCACACTTTGTTCTTCTTTTGTTTTTTCAGAAACTATATAATTATATCTTTTAAATTCTTTTTCTACAGAATTTACAAAATCTTGTTTATTTTTAACATCCTTACCTAATTTAGAATCTAAAAACTTTAACATCATATGTTCAATACTTAATTTATGATAATATGGTTTCACATTTATATAATAAACTTTATCGTCATTCATTCCTGAGTGATAAACATCATCTATAAAACATATTTCAATATCTTCTGGCAACTTTGTACAACTAATAAAATCATTTATTGTTTTATCATGTGATGTTCTTCCCATCTCAATCTGCTCTCCCCTAACTTTAAATGCGGCTATTATTTGATCGAATAATTTATAATTTAATTCTTTATCAAAATAGTTTTTTATATTCATAGCCCAAGATTTATCACCTTGATTATTTGTATATATCATCACTTTATAACATTTATTTTCTTTCTTTTTTATTTTTAGATACTGTAGTATAGATAATATTTTGGGTCTTAAAAATTCTGGAAATAAATTTAATAACTCATTAAAATTCCTTTCAGAATATTGATTATTTTTAAAATAATCATTTAAACAGTCACAAAATATTCCAAATTCTGTAAAATATCCCAATGTTTCATCTAAATCAAATACTACTATCTTGTAATGCTTTTTAATCATATACAATATATATTTATAAAAAATCTCACCAAATAATATACTTTAATGGATTTGTCACAAACAGATTATAAAAAAATAGTTCATTATTATCAAATTAAAAAACAGAAAAATAAAACATATAAAGAATCTGCTGAAGATATATTATCTAATAAACTGTGTAAATGTATCAAAAAAGTTCGACCATATGATAATAATGAGGATGCTGCTATAACTATTTGTCGAGATAACATATTTAAAAAAAGAGGTATTGGTTTTTACAATTTTAAATGTAAAAAGGGGAATAAATTGGTTCCTAAAAAAGGAACTAAAAAAGTTTTAAAGAAGTTTAGAAAAAAAATTGGATTTAATAAGACAAAAAAGGCAAAAAAAAATAAATAAATGTAATAAATGACCAAACTCGAAGAATTGATGATAATAGCTCAAAATATTCCCTATATTGAACCATCTAGTCAAAATTCAGACGAATGGTCATCCGATGAACTTATTTATAAATCTATTCATATATCTTTACATAACGAAATTCAAATTCGTGCTGGATTACATATGTGTAATAAATTTCCACCGTTAAAATTAGTCTATAAACATATTTTAGCTGGATATATTAAATTCTTTACCGAGTTAAATTCTAGAGTCGTATCTAGTCAGTCAAATTATTAAAAATTAAAATTGAAATAAATAATAATAAATTATATTTATCATTATTCACACCAATGAACTGTAAGATTTTCAACGAACTTTGTAAGTTTATACTATTAACTTCTAAAAATTACAATATTGATAGCTCTCATGACATAACACATAGTATGGATGTTCTTCATTATGCCCACAATATTTATAAGAAAGAACTTAATACAAATCCTGGTATTAAGTCACATGAAAATATTATTTATTTAGCATCTACATTACATGATATGTGTGATAAGAAATATATGAAAGAAGACGAAGGTCTACATAAGATGGAGCTATTTCTGAAAGATAAAATTCAAATTGAGGATGAAGAAAGAAATGCTATTTCCAATATCATCAATACTATGTCTTATTCCAAAGTAAAAATAAATGGATTTCCTAATTTAGGTATCTATCAATCTGCTTATCATATTGTTAGAGAAGCTGATTTATTAAGTGCTTATGATTTTGACAGATGTCTTATTTATGGATTACATGTTCGAGGAGATGATTTTGAAACAACATTTCCTAGAGCTGAAGAATTATTTAAGAGTAGAGTTTTTAGACACGCAGAGGATAATTTGTTTACAACTGAATACGCAAAGACCTGTTATCCTGCTTTACATTTACAAGCGGTTAATAGAATTTCATCTTGGAAAAATATACTACATATATCATCTTAAATATACATAAATATTATTTAGTAATGTATATCAAATGCCCAAACCAATAATAAAAAATAAAAAAATAAAAATTAATCCAGTTGATTTTTTTTATGAGACTTCATTTGAAGCCAATACTGTTAATAAAATAAACACTATTCATGACGATCTTATAGATAGATTTCCTTGTAAGGATTGTCAAGTTGATCCAGTAGAATCTAAAATAGTGGTTAAAGATACATATTATCCTACATTTGTCATTGTTCGTAAACAATGTTGTCTTCATTGTTGGTTAAAACGAATAAATAGTTGATTTCTTTATTGTTTCCTTTTCTTTGTTCTCTTTGTTCTCTTTGTTTTTTTCGCTTTTTTTATTTTCCGTTTACCTCCCAT
>Ga0307488_10005350_pt1 | contig 10605 bp, 7 predicted proteins | sample SB02metaG_FD_202248 | JGI IMG/M metagenome (GOLD analysis project Ga0307488, IMG submission 202248) | Sea-ice brine microbial communities from Beaufort Sea near Barrow, Alaska, United States - SB 0.2 | ecosystem: Environmental > Aquatic > Marine > Coastal | place: USA: Alaska | collected 2017-05-06
AAATCTAGTGGATCAACACCAAAGGGGTTATCGATACTAATATGCTCAATGGCGCTCTTGCCAAGTTGCTTATCAACACCAGGAAAGCGAAAACTCCAGCTCCATTGTTGCCCAACAACTTCAACAACATGTGCGTCTTCAGGCACTTCAATAAAGTCAGAATAAACGATAAGGCCTGGCGCTAACATCGCAATAATACCTACGCTAGTTATTACCGTTAGCCATATCTCTAGCTTTTTATTTTCAGGTTCGTATTTAGCTTTTCGTTTTTTATCGTGCCTATATTTAATAACAGCAAAGGCAATGAAAAGGTTTATTGCAATAAATACTATGCCCGTAATGATAAACGTGATGACCATAGTGTCATCAATAGAGCCCCAGTTAGACGCCAATGGCGTCATTTGCCAAGGCGATAAGAAATGAAATACAAACGACCCAATGACGATTAAGATCAATGCAACAGCAATGCCCATATTAACCCCTTACTCTTTTTAGTATAGGTCCTTAACTATAACGCCGGCTTGCGTTTATCAATAAGGGGGCTTAACAGCATTTTAAATACTCGCTCAGCAGACGTAATTGCGTCCCACAAAAAGTATTAATGTAAACATTTTCTATCAACCCCAAAAAACCGATTAAAAATCAATCAATTTACAATTAGTGTAGACAGGTTTTATAGATTGTGCTAATTAACTTCAACAAAAATGTATGCGCTACTTTTTTACAATTAAATACAGACAGATTATTGAGATGCAACTCACTTACCTAATGTTGGATTCATTCCCAATAATTCAAAACTTATATGCTCGTGTTCTGTGTCAAACGCATAGCCAACCTTAGTACTATGGTATTTAAGTTTAAAAAACAGATTATTTTATGGATTTTAGGGCGAAGGAAATGGCAATAAAAAAGGCGCCAATAATGGCGCCTTCATTTTAATAGCACATATTTATCATAAGCAGCAGACGTTGTTGTGCAAATCGTACTTTGAACTACTTTGAACTACTTAAAACTGATAAGTAGCTTGAACGTATGCAAATCGACCCTGTGCATTATGCGTTCCTGACGCGTAACCGGTCCATGAATTATAACTAAACGGTGGCTCTTCATTAAACAAGTTTGTTACGCCTAATGTTAGGGTCGTATCTTTTATACCTGCATAGTTAACAACCGTATCAACAGTTATCATAGCATCGATATCAGGTGCTATAGTGCCGTCTGTTCTAGTTCGCACAGGAGCATCTTCTTCAAACTCGCCAATATAGTTGATAGCAAAGTTTGCACTCCAGTCGTCTTTTACCCAAGACCCAGAAGTTGTCCAGCGAACTTGCGGCTGTTCAAACCCCCCTTCTTGCGTATCTATACGACCACCAGTTCGGATATCTTCGTAATTCAGTACATAGTTTAAGACGTAGTTTAATTTGAAGTCACCCATTTCTGATGACATTCTATAGCCTATGTCAAAGTCTAAACCAGATGTTTTAAGGTCAAATAAGTTCTCAAAACGGTCAAAAATGACTTCGACTTGGCCTGGGTCACCCGCTACACCTGTATTTAGGCGCTGAACAACTGCCGGATTTGCACCTTGAGTGGTAAACACGAACTGAGTGTCTTTACCAATTACATTTTCAATATCATAATTATAATAATCTAAAGAAAAATCAATGTTATCTGTAACTTCGTAAATAAGCCCTAAATTGTAACTCTTAGATTCCTCTGGTCCTAAGTCAGGGTTACCTGCCAATTGTGCGGTGTATTCAAAAAGTTCACAGGCTTGGTCGACATTACCTACGGCTGCACATCGCACAGTGTCCACTAAGCTAGGAGATTCGTCTGTTACACCTAAACCAATCTGACTCAAAGAGGGCGCGCGAAAAGCCGTTCCATATGAACCTCGTATCGACAGTTCATCCATTGGTGTCCAAATAAAGGCGACTTTAGGATCGGTAGTAGTACCAAAATCACTGTAGTCTTCGTGACGAACTGCTACTTGAATATTGAGTGTTTCAGTCAAAGGTATCGCAAGCTCAGCGAAAATAGACGTATTATCACGTGCACCATTTGCCTGTGTTGCTTCTGTACCAAAAACGTCACCACGAAGGAATTGGTCGTCTGGGTTATCGCTAATAGTTTCTTCGCGATATTCAGCGCCCACAGCCAACATTAGTTCGCCCGCTGACATATTCATCACAGGGCCTGATACCTTACCATCAAAAGACTTACTGGTGGACTTGCCATATCGAGTAGTCTGAGTTTCTATATAATCAAGAGCTGCTTGACTATTAGATGATGGCTCAAACGGATTCCATAGACCGCTATCGATAGCTTCTTGAGTTCGACGAGAGTTTGGAAAACCATTTACCCCACGTTCAATTGAGTCACTCTTTATATAACTATAAGCCGCTTCCCATTCCCATTCAGAAAATTCACCCTGCATACCTAATACGCTGCGATAATAATCTGAATCGACGCGTTTTTCACGATTACCAATTTCAACTAAACGACGACGCATCGTCAAATCTTGCTGGTAAAATTGACTTGAAGGATCATCCGCAAATGGATGATTTACATTGTCAGCAGACATAAACAACTCATTGAAGCTAGGGCTGGCAGCACCTCTAATAGTGGTTTTTGAATTTTGTCCGTTTAACTCAACAAACGCTCGCAGTGTATCGTTAATTTCAAATTTACCCATGTACATAAAGCTCACACGCTCAGATGCAGGTACAGTGGTACTCATTGGTCCATAGTCGTAACGACACAAAGTGCCTACAATGTCCTCTGCCGGACAAACATCATTACCGAAGGTATCTGGTGTACGAATAGAGTTGTTTGAAGCAAGTGCGATAGTGCCCGGATAACCTGACGAGCTTCTGCCATCGGTTGCATAAGGGTCATTGGGTCTCAACGCAGTTTGGTTGGCAGAGCTAGTATAGTATCTGTCAGCGTTAAGTATTTCTTCGCGGTCAAAATAATCCAGTACAAATGTATGACTGGATTTGTCTGAACTACTACCAAACAGTAGGCTTGTGTTTGTTTCTTTGCCGCCGCCATCGGCTGTATCACCAATTCTTGCAGTGGCTTCCATTCCATTATAATCATCTTTTAATATAATGTTGATAACGCCTGCGATTGCGTCAGAACCATAGGTAGCAGATGCACCATCTTTTAATATATCCACGCGCTTAATGGCAGCTATTGGAATATTATTAATATCGACGAAGGCAGTTTCTATTTCATTTGCAAAAGGGGAAACCGAAATGCGACGACCATTGACAAGTATAAGCGTGGAATCTGCGCCCAAACCTCGTAATGATACACTTGAACCACCGTTACCTGTTCCATCACTGCTGTTGCCTTGAGTAGAAAAAGTACCTTGACCTGCCATTGGCAGCTTGGTGAATAAGCCGATTAAGTCAGTCACACCTGTGTCACTAATGTCTTTGGCAGATAAAGAGGTCAGAGGTGAAGGGCCTTCCATATCCGTTCTTTTTATATGCGAACCTGTGACTTGTATTCGCTCAAGCTTACTGGTTTCGTCAGACTGTGCATGCACAGCCAAACTGCTCGAAATGGCAGTAGCTAACAAGGTAAGTTTTAGTATGTGATGTTTCATTGTTATCCCTAATTATTTTTGTAGAATTTCACTTTCGTTTTTAATTTTATTTAGGTGAGTCGTCAAATTAAATAACTACTTGCGTAATTATATTTAGTCGAAATCGCCTTAAAAAAAGATACCACAAAAACTTCTAAAATCTCAATAAAAGACAATGCTTCAATGCGACTTTTGGTGTTTTATGGCAGTTTATTATTATGAACATCAGTATTTTTTGCAATACTGGACCAAAATCCCCTCTTTTGAGCATGCGGTAATCTCAACTAAGATTTAGAAATATGCCATGATAGCAATGCCTAGATGCTGACCAAGTTGCTCTCAGAAGTGCCCGACAAGAAATGCTACCGATCGTCGGCTTCTACTAGGCAACGTTAACAACTATGCAAGACCAAATAGAGAAGATGTGGGCTGCCTACCCGCCGCTTACTTTGCCGGCATCAGACGTATAGCGACCTAATAGGTGCACACCCCATGTAGTCGAGATTACTACCAGAGCGCCCACTGCTTGATGCAACACCGCAAAATTTATATTTACGCCAGTCAATACAGTCGCAATGCCCAGCAACATCTGAGCACTATATGCACTATGAATTGCTATCGATGCTTTTTTGGATTGTGCGTGGATACGCCACGCTAAAACAATCAGAAAAATAACCGTTACCCAAGCCCACGAGCGGTGAATAAAGTGGATCACAATGGGATCATTATTAAGCTGTGTCCACAGATTAGCACTCAAATCTATTGCTGACGGTATGAGAGAACCATACATCAAGGGCCATGTACTAGAAACATAGCCCGCATTCAGTCCCGCTGTATAAGCTCCGAATAACAATTGCACAAACAAAATAATAAAGACTAAAAGACCAAAAATAGTGAGCTTTGATTTTCTACTTTGACCGCTAGCGAGTTGCCGAAGATCCAAAGCGGTCCAGACAAGAGCTCCCAGAATAAGAAGTGCTGTGAGCAAATGTGTCGCCAGACGGAAATGGCTAACATCTGTTCGCTGGGTTAAACCGGAAGTTACCATCCACCAACCGATTACGCCCTGCATGCCGCCTAGCACTAGCAATGCAGTAAGTCGCAGAGCATAGCCATCAGGTATCACCCGTTTAAATGCAAACCAAGCCAGTGGCAGAGCAAAAGCAAGACCAATCAGTCGCCCCAAGAGGCGGTGAACCCACTCCCAAAAATAAATAAACTTGAAATCTACCAAGGTCATACCTGCGGGGCCATTTATCTGGATATATTCTGGGATTAGTTTATATTTCTCGAACTCTGATAACCATGCAGCTTCACTCAGCGGCGGCAAAGTGCCGGTTATGAGCTTCCACTCAGTAATTGACAGCCCTGATTCGGTAAGTCGCGTAATCCCGCCAACAAGAACCATGATAAAAACGAGGAACGCAACGAAATAAAGCCAGTTAGAAATAGCTATCGGTTGTTGCATGCCCTTCTTATTAAAGGAAAAACTCATATCAAAGTTTTCTTATGCAAATTCATCATCCGAGTAGGTGCTTCAGATGAATCAGTGGCGATGGCAACTCGAAATACATTTCGACGTTTGAACAGTTGGACTACTTTCATTAGTTTTTAGTTTCCAGCTCTAACGAGACAATTTATGATTGGGCTTGATTTTGAAAAGTTGTATTCTTGTTGACGCCATAAATGAGCTTGATAGATAAGCAATAGATAACGTTATCTTAACCCTAATAAAAACACATGTAAGCAGAATAAACCACATTACTGCACCACGCAATACTATCTGATTTTGTTGAGTATAAAGTTAATAGGTCCTTATCTTTTAACTGGCAACGAGGTGCATTGAGCTATACAAACTTCACTAAAAGTATTGCTCAATGCTTCGCTGTAAACTTACCGCTGAGATTTCTCCCGCATGGCTGTGCACTAATACTCCGTTAGCGTCAAAGAACAGCGTGGCCGGTAAGCTAAAAATACCCTTATTCGTTGCTATTTCCCCTCGGCTATCCAATAGCACATACTCAAGGTTTAATCCTTCTTCCTGCAAGAATTGCTGAACGGTTTCGCTTGATTCGCGCTGATTTAATGAGATGAACGTCACATCGCTATAACGTTGCTCAGCCTGCTCTAATACTGGCATTAACCGTCGACAAGGCGGGCACGAACTAGCCCAGAGGTTAACGACGGTAGGCCGCTGCTGGCTGATGTCGGTTATTTTCACCCCTTTACCATCCAGTTGCATAAAGATACTGTCTGACAGTCCGGTATGTGAGCGGGCTAAAGCAATAACTAAGCTAAATACCGCGTATATGCCGACCATAGTTAGGCCACCAGAAAACAATGCCTTTGGCGCGTTTCCTTTATTTTTTATTATGGCTATAAGCGATACTAGCAAGCCGATAGAGACACTAATTAAAATCAATAATGGCGATACAGATATAGCAACAGGACCTAGGTTAATAGATATCAAAGTATTCCAGAATCAAGGCGGTCTTGTTCAACAAACAAAGAGCAAGCTCCCTCTTCTGCTCCAGTCAAAGTCGACCGCATGCCAGCAAAAAGCTCTCGGCCCATGCCTTGATGACTCAGGGTTAAGTCTATTTTAGCTTGTATACGGTTGGCTAATTCAGCCTCACTAACATGCAGCGTAAGCTCACCGGTAATAGTATCAATTTCTACCATATCACCGTTCTGTATTTTACCAATAACACCGCCTTTAAAGGCTTCTGGTGTTAAGTGAATAGCCGCTGGCACCCTGCCAGAGGCTCCCGACATTCTGCCATCAGTCACCAAAGCCACTTTAAACCCCTCGTCTTGAAGAATACCTAAAGGAGGCGTTAATCGATGGAGCTCAGGCATTCCAAGCGCAGCAGGCCCCTGGAAACGAACAACCACAATGCAATCTTTACTGAGTTCGCCAGATTGAAACGCAGCATCAAAAGAATATTGGTCTTCAAACACAACCGCAGGTGCCTTCATTTTGCAATATGGTTCACTTAGCGCAGATGTTTTCATGATTGCACGCCCTAAATTACCCGACAGCACAGCCAAACCCCCGTTGGGTTGAAACGGCTTGTTGATATCAGCGACGACTTCTGTATCGAAGGACTCAGCAACACCTTCAACCCAAATAAGCTCACCATCTATTATGCGCGGTTCTTGCGTATATCGCTCAAGGCCAAAGCCACATATTGTGTTAACGTCATTATGCAACAAGCCTTTATCTAGTAATTGTTTGAACAATAACGACATACCACCTGCGGCAGTAAAGTGATTGATATCTGCTGAACCGTTAGGATATATGCGGGTAATCAATGGCGTTGCACTCGATAAGTCAGCAAAATCATCCCAATTTACAATGAAGCCAGCAGCGCGCGCAACGGCCACTAAATGCATAGTATGATTTGTTGATCCACCGGTGGCTAATAAACCAATAAGACCATTAACCATGGCCTTCGCGTCTACTATATGACCAATAGGCATGTAGTTGTCGCCTAAATCGGTTATTCGTGTAATTTGTCTTGCCGCGGCATTGGTTAATTCCTCTCTTAATTCAGTTCCCGGATTCACAAAAGAAGACCCCGGTAAATGCAGCCCCATCACTTCAACTACAAGCTGATTACTATTCGCCGTGCCATAAAAGGTGCAGGTTCCTGCAGAGTGATATGACTGTGATTCGGCGTCCAGAAGCTCTTCGCGCCCCACTTTACCTTGGGCAAACTCTTGCCTAATACGCGCTTTTTCTTTATTCGGCAAGCCAGATGGCATAGGACCCGCTGGCACAAAAATAGTGGGTAAATGGCCAAAACTCAAGCCTGCTAGTAACAAGCCTGGCACAATTTTATCGCAAATACCCAACATTAAAGCGCCGTCAAACATATTATGTGACAAGCCAATGGCTGCCCCCATTGCTATGTTATCGCGGCTCATTAAACTTAATTCCATGCCTGGATTACCCTGGGTTACCCCATCGCACATGGCGGGAACACCACCAGCAAATTGCGCCACACTGCCAACTGCAGAAACTGCTCTCTTCAGCTTTTGTGGGTAGTCTTCATATGGTTGATGGGCGCTAAGCATATCGTTGTATGACGATACAATGGCAATGTTAGCCTTTACCATATTGCGCAAGTCGGCTTTGTCTTCTTTGCCACACGCTGCAAAACCATGTGCAAGATTGCCACAAGAGAGTTCTCCTCTAAGAGGACCTTGCTTGCGTGCTCGTTCAATTTTTGCCAAATAGGCTGCCCTGGATACTTTACTACGATCAATAATTCTATCCGTTACTTCTTGTATAATAGTGTTCAAATTAACTCCTTAATGTATCCATATAAATCAAATCTGCATCATTAATCGTTGATTTTTATGGCTTTTATAATTCTGTGACTTCTGAGTAGCCTGGTAAGTTAAAGAATAATAATTGCACTAACAATCTTACTCAGCGGCGTGCGATGGATAGCTTCGGCTTCTTACAATTCGAGATGCTTAATGTAATTACTTTAGTCATATAATTAAACGTTGAGGTATTCACTGGTAATACGATAAGCGTAATTGCAGACTTTGATAAGTCGTTATTTACGTGGCTGTTGCTCAGTTTTTTGGGGGCTATGGATACAAAAAAGAATAAAATAACTAAAAAATAGTTGATTATGAATAAAAAGGCGTCAATTTGGATGTCAAAACCCACCTTAATGATTAGTTGCAGTGCAGTTAATTCGAGCTCGTCCATGTCAGCCTTTGACCTATATCAAGACGACAATTCTTTTTTCCTCGTATAATTTGAGTGCCTGATCATAATAATAAAAAGGAAATGTTATGCAGATTCGTGCACTTATGACTCTCTCCATTTTTGTCTCACTCTTGATGAGCTGTTCTAAGCCAACTGAAAATCAAGCCGCGATGCCCACACCGAGTAATGCCCAATCCGGGGCAGTTATGGATGCGGAAGCTGAAGCAATTCCGGAATTACCGACCCATTGGACTAACTCTCAACCCATCGGCAACGGCGGGGGGCCAGTGGTTCAGAAACATCTTGCCGATGGACTTGCAAATACAGAAAACTGGCTACTCTATGGTGGTGGATATGACAACCATCGCCACAGTCCAGTAACGGACCTGAATCCGGAATCAGTAAAAGATCTTGAAGTGGCTTGGGCTTTCCCGACGGGGACTCATGGACAGTTCGAAGTAAGTCCAACAATTTATGATGGCATTATGTACGTTAGCTCGTCTTATAACCGCTTGTTTGCCTTGAACCCCGAGACCGGTGAGCTTTACTGGCGATATGATCACCAATATCCTGAAGATCTTCGGCTATGTTGCGGGCCTGTTAACAGAGGGGTCGCGATTTCTGGTGATCTGGTGCTGATGGCAACCTTGGACGCGAAAATAATCGCGTTCAATCGACTGTCAGGAGAAATTGTCTGGGACACTGAAATTGCACCTTATGCTTTAGGATATAGCGCGACTTCAATGCCAATGGTAGTTAATGGACTTGCGATTATAGGTATCGCGGGAGGCGAATTTGGCGTGCGCGGATTCTTTGATGCCTATGATGTCGAAACGGGAAAACGTGTTTGGAGACATTATACGGTTCCAGGTGAAGGTGAACCTGGTATTGAGACATGGGCGGGAGATAGTTGGAAAAGAGGTGGTGCGCCAGCCTGGACAAGCGGTGCATATGACCCTGAGACAGATACACTTTATTGGACAACGGGTAATCCATCGCCAGATTGGAATGGAGACTTAAGGGCGGGTGATAATCTCTTTTCAAATAGTATATTAGCGCTCGACCCGGCTACGGGGGATCAAAAATGGTATTTCCAGTTTACACCCCATGATGTATGGGATTATGACGGCAACACGCAGATTTTCTTGGTTGATATTCGTCGAAATGGAAAAAATGTAAAGGCGATTGTGCAAGCAAATCGCAACGGTTTCTTCTATATACTCAATCGCAAGACAGGCGTTTTTCTGCATGCTTCTCCTTATGTTGAGCAACTTAATTGGGCAACAATCGATGAGACAGGCCGGCCAATTGTCAATCCAGACGCCATGCCCGTTGAAAACAGTAATTTCAGAACATGCCCAAGTAATCTCGGCGGTATGAACGGTGCATGGAGTGGTGCATTAAATGTAAAGTTAGGTCTTGCCTATATACCTAGTATTGAAGCCTGCCAGTCATTCCAGAAGGGGCTCGATATTTTTATTCCAGGGCAATCTTATATGGCAGGTTCACCAACATTGGTAGATGTTGAAGCGGGCAAGTCATACGGCCATCTGTCAGCAATCGATTACAACACCGGTGAGATACGTTGGCGCTACAAAGATGCTGATCCGATGATGGGCGGCGTTGTTTCCACCGAGGGTGGAGTAATATTCACGGGTAATCAAACAGGATATGCCATTGCGCTAGACAGTGAAACAGGCAAGGAACTGTGGAAGTTCAAGATGGGTTCTGGAGTTCGTAGTCAGCCTGTCGTCTATCAGGTAAAAGGTAAAAGTTATGTTGCTATTGGTTCTGGTAACTGGAACGGATTTGCTGCTTTTAGTGGTGGACCTACCAATATTCCCGAAGGCGGGCATCTATTCGTCTTTGCTTTGAAATAAACATTACTGTTAGGTTTTAGCCAAAATGTCAAAAGTAATATCTGTAGCTTTAATCGTTGTTTTTGCGATAGTGATCTCTGGCTGTGAGCATGAATCACTTGCAGCCGTTATGCAGGATGACCCTGATGCGCTTCAACGAGGTAAATTGATCTATATAGGCTCATGCGCCGGGTATTGCCATCAAAGTTCTACTGGTTCGAGTGATGCGCCTAACCTGATGGACTGCATTTGGCTACATGGCGGTAGTGACCAAGAGATCTTCAACACTATTTCCAATGGGGTCGAAGGCACTAGAATGATTGGTTTTGGTGGTAAGTTACCGGAAGGCAACCAGGATATCTGGAAACTTGTTGCTCATCTAAAGAAGAACCGTCAGTGTTGAATTGTTTCAAATAAAAAAA
>Ga0307488_10005351_pt1 | contig 10605 bp, 17 predicted proteins | sample SB02metaG_FD_202248 | JGI IMG/M metagenome (GOLD analysis project Ga0307488, IMG submission 202248) | Sea-ice brine microbial communities from Beaufort Sea near Barrow, Alaska, United States - SB 0.2 | ecosystem: Environmental > Aquatic > Marine > Coastal | place: USA: Alaska | collected...
AAACACTATAGTATGAATAAAATCCAGTCAACCGAGTTCATCTTCGATGCTGGTCATGGCGAAGGCTTCTGCCTAGGCAACATTATAAAGTATGCCCAACGCTATGGAAAGAAAGATGGAAGAAACGAGCAGGACTTATTAAAGATTCTGCATTATGCAATCATATTACTAGGGGTAGAAATTGAGAATAAAGAAACACGAGAACTTATCCGAAGCGAATATAAATAAAGTAATAGAATTACTAGACGCTGATAAGCCAATCACAAAGAAAGAAGCGTGTGGCATGTTAAACATTGCCTATAACACTACAAGATTAACAAAAATCATAGTTGAACATAACGAAACTATGTCGTTCCGTGCTAGAAGAAAGGCACAGAACAAAGGAAAAGGGGCAGACCCAGTAGAGATAAAACAGACAGTACAAATGTACTTAGACGGATTTAATGTCTCTGATATAGCTAAGTCGTTATATCGTTCACCTGCCTTTATAAAAGGAATTATAGAAAGACTAGGAGTGCCTCAGAAACTCTCCATGACTGACTACGACGGAAGAAGAAACGCAATCTTGCCAGACCAATGTATGGCAGAGGAGTTTGAAATCGGAGAAAAAGTTTGGTGTATTCATCAGAATTATCCAGCTTATATCCAAAGAGAAGTACGACCTGAAGAAGCAGAAGCAAGGGGTTACAAGTTATACTTAGTTTACACTATAGAGTGTACTGACTTAAGTAAAACTTTTCATCCTAACTTAACGTTTGCAGGGAAGTACTACCCACTACCGACATACTCGCTCGGTAGTTTAAAACATTTACAACAATATTTGTAAAGAACTCAATAAAATGAGCATAAGGAAAACATATGGATTATTTAATAGCCTTTTGGCTGTCTGCATGGCTCATAGTAATTTGGAAGTTGGTTATACCTGCTTTTGCAATTGCTACGTTATCAGATAAAGACAATGCTGTCCTTAAGCATAAAAAATCAGTTATGGTACTAGTGTCAATATTGGCAATACCATTAACACCATTATTAATGTTTGCAGCATTTGATGTAGGGAAACATAGAGAGAGGTTTATTAGGAACTTTGTTATAGGATTATTAGGATGAGCAATTATAGAGATAGATTAGTTAATGCACTCGTAAAGTTTTACGAAGGTTGCATTGAAGCACACAAAATGAATATAGAAGTGCTGTTAGGTTCGCATGTCGGACTGGCGGAGCATGGAGATATTATAGAAACGCTTGATAAAGAAGTTGAAAAACTAGCTGGATTGGAAGACAAGCTATCTTCTCTAAAGAGGAATTTTAAATGACACACAACAGAATTGACTGTGCAATAAAATTAAAAGCTTTACTTGATAAGTTGGACAGCTTAGAAGAGATGTCCCCTAAACAAAGAGAACACGCAATAGATGATTGCAAAGCATTAGCAAAGGAGCTTAGTTATGAGTCAGAATTTATTTCTGGAATCTGCTAAGATCAAGATAGGGGTTATAAGAAATCCCTTCGAGAGAGCAGTAACGGAATATCAGAACAGTCTAAACTACATAGGCTTAGATATTTGGTTGCACAGCAATGTTATGCAAAGTCAGAAAGAAATATATAAGGATTGTAATATTTTAATACGACTAGAAGATTGGAAACATGAACTAGAGGAATTAGAATTACCTGTGGAAGATACATCAGTTTTAGACAACTTATTTGTAGCACCTATGTGGAAGCAGTGGTATACATTGAAGAGTAGAACTAGTGTTGCTGACCTGTATAAGGAAGATATTATAACTTTCGGATATACCTTATAAAATTTAGTTCTTGACTAATGCTTAAACTTTTAGTATAATATATTTATATTAAGGAAATAAGCAATGAGCGACAGGTTTTACACACAAATGCTAGACGCCACAGGATGGTGTCCAGGTTACCGTAATACTCAAACTCTTGCCGAATATAGACAAAAATACACATCATTAAGAAGGAAAAGAAAAATGGCTTGGACAGACGAATTAAAAGCTCAGGCAGTAGAGATGTATACTGCAGAGGAACCTACTCCTGACACAAGTATGGAAATTGTTAAAATGATTGCTGATGACATAGACGAGAGTCCGAATGGAGTCAGAATGATATTAACAAAAGCTGGAGTTTATGTAAAGAAAACTCCTGCAACTGGAACTAAATCTACTGGAACTGGTGGCGGTACTAGAGTATCTGTCGCAGGTGCACAGGACACGCTTACTAATGCTATTAGTGATGCAGGTAAAGAGCCAGATGCAGCAATTATCAGTAAGCTTACTGGTAAGGCAGCTCAGTATTTCGCACAGTTAATTAACGAACTGAACGACTAACTTTACCCCTTGAAGCAACTCAGTCTGTTCGCAGGCTGGGTCTTCTTTTATCTTATATAATCACCTTGCAAGACGATACCATAGTTGGGACGCTAAAGGACTTTAACAACCCACAAGGAAACGCATGAAGAAAGATGACTTTATAAAGAATGTAACTAATGCAGGCGATGCCATCATTACTTACCGTAGTCAAAATAGTCGCAGAATGAAATATAATGTCTGCACAATGGACTTCGATAATAAGCATATCCAGACTAAGAGGAATAGAGCTAAACCCAATGACGACCAAGTATTATTATTTTGTTGGGATTGTGATAGCTACAGACTTCTTGCTCCAGAGAATGTAACTTCTATAGTACCTTTAGCAGCGATACTGAAGAATGATAGAACTACATAATGCACCACCAGTATACGAGAAACTAATACATTACAATGAAGAAAAACACGAGAGAGTTTACCTTACTGTAAATAGTTTTCGCAATACTGAGTACTTACACATCAGGAAGTATTACCTAGACTTTGATGAAGAATGGAAGCCAACTAAGGACGGCATTGCTATACCAATAGACTTTAATAATAGCAAGGCGTTATTTGAGGGATTAGTTGAGATTCTATCTATCTCGGAAGTCAAAACTGTTCTTGAAACTCATTTCAAGGATGTATTAGACAAGATTTATCTATAACTCACAAAAATAATACTTGACATAAGCTCACAATTTCTGTATAATATATGTATGAATAAGACAGAATACCTAGAATATTGTAATCAAAAGTATACCGAAGGCAATCCCGTATTGCCAGACGAGGTTTATGATAGGCTTGTGGAGAATACTGCTCTAGAAAACAGAGTAGGCTATATCGAAGTAGGCGAACAAAGATTCCAACACCCCTTCCCAATGTATTCATTACAAAAAGTCTTCGTAGGCGAAGATGAAGAACCAAAATGGGATATCAACCAAACACAGATTATGACTGCCAAGCTGGACGGTGCTGCTGTGTCTATAACTTATGTAGACGGCGTACTGACACAGGCTCTTTCTCGTGGGGATGGTAAAGAGGGACTAGATATTACTGAAAAAGTTAGATGCATAGTACCAAATCAAATAGGATTGGATGGAGTAAGGCAGATTACTGGAGAAGTAGTTGCCCCTAAGACCATCCCAAACGCTAGAAATTATGCTAGTGGTGCATTGAATCTAAAAGACATAAAAGAATTCAAGTCCCGAGACTTAACCTTCATAGCTTATGGTGTACAACCACAGCCAACCGATAGTTGGACTGAAGATATGTTAGTTATTTCTCAAGAGGGACTTAACACAGTCACACAAAGTGATTATCGAGGATTTCCTCAGGACGGTAAAGTTGTAAGAGTCGACTCTAATATATATTTTGAAACGTTAGGCTACACATCACACCATCCTAGAGGAGCTTTCGCGTTAAAAACCAGGCAGGCAGGAGTAGTTACTCGATTGTTAGATGTTGAATGGAACGTCGGCAAATCAGGTGCTGTTTCACCAGTCGGAATACTTGAGCCTTGTGTAATAGGAGAAGCAACCGTATCTAGAGCAACTTTGCATAACATTGCATATATAGATGCGTTAGAACTAGAGATAGGTTGCAATGTAGAAGTAATTAGAAGTGGAGAAATAATCCCAAGAATAGTTAAAAGAGTATGATTTGTAAAATAACACATTATAATGAGTTAACTACTGATGAATTGTATCGTATAATCCAGTTAAGAATTGACGGATTTATTGTACAGAATAAAGTATGTTATCAAGACTTAGAAGATAAGTATGACAAACACCAATACTACATGATGTGGTATGTTGGCAACAAAATGGTGGGTGTCAATGCTTTATGCTATAAAAAGAGATTTAAAGGAGATGATGGAACCACGTATGAATATCCTGCGTTTCGTAGACAGGCATGGATGCCCGAATACAAAGGCGGATGTACTACCAGAGATTTAACTAAAGGTAAAGAGTTTTGTATGAAATATTATGGAAGTCCCAGAATGATGTTAGAGATAACATATGAGGGCGGAAAACAACCTTTCTTAGATTTTGGATTTAAAGAAGTAGGCACTAACATAGATAGTGCAGGTAGGACAAACTGGATATTTGTATATGAGCCCGATACTTATTAACATAGATGTCTCAGGCATCTGCAACGAAACATGTAATTACTGCCCTCGTAGTAGTGGTTATGAGAATGTAAAAGAGTATATGAGTTTAAGAGACTTCGGAAAGTTTATAGCTAGTTGCCACAGTTTCAAAGGAACTATTTGCTTTACAGGTAGAGGAGAGAACTCCTTGCATCCAGATTTTGGAGCATTAGTAAGGATGCTTCATCATGAGACTAGAACTTACAGAACAAGAATTTTAACTAATGGATATAAATTAGAACAAAAGATGCAATACTTTGACTTGTTTGATACACTTATAATTAATAGTTATAAGTCAGAAGAACAAATGGAAGAACGCAAAAAGATTATGCCTAGAGCAACACATAGATACTGGGATCAGAGTATGAAGCCCGAAGAATGGGGAGAGACTCCAATTCAAGTAGCAAACAGAAGTGATATTTATAATCGTATTGCGACAGATAGGTCAGCTATAAAAGAAGTATGTATTCTACCTTTAACTAAAGGATGGATTCATTGGGATGGTAGTATACAAATGTGTTGTAATGATTGGACAGACACAAATATATATGGGAATATTAAAGAAGATGACTTCTTTGATGTTTGGGAAAACAATCCTAAACTACAAGAACTAAAAGAACAGTTAGCAAAAGGTAATAGAGAACATAACCCAATCTGTGCAATGTGCAATAGATTACCTTCAAATAGAGACAAAAACAAAATAAAATGGCTGAAGAAATTAAAAGTAATGTAGACTCCGTAGTCAACCTTAGTGGTGGATTAGAGTGTGCTGCTGCCTTATGGTATGCAGTTGCGAAAGGTTACAATCCAGTTGCACTTCATCTATATAATAAAGAAGGTTGGGGCAACGTCGCTGACGCCCAACTTAAAGCTGCTCATAGACAAGCAAACTTAATGAAAGTAAGACTTCTAGTAGACGAGGCAAATATGCCTCAGCAAAACAGAAGCAACAATTACCCAGTCTTACAGCATCAATCAGCTATATCTACTTTGATAGTAGGTAACCCAAAAATTAAATGGAAAGCAATCATATGGGGAGCAAATGCAGATGACTCATGGCAACAGAGATTACAACTTAAGTTTCCATTTAGGTCATTAGCTTGTGGGTGGAGTAAGACGCTAGACCCACACGGACTAAAACCTCATCATGTGCTAAAGCTACCTACTAATGTATTTCCTTTCGAGTGGATGCAGAAGTCGGAGATAGTAGCCATGCTAATTCAGGCAAAGCCTGAGTTGTTAGAAATGATTTGGACATGCACTGGAGAGATAGTAGACAATAAACCTTGTGGAACTTGTACAAAATGTAGGGAACTTCATTATGCCAGAAAGGTTGCGTGGAAGTCAGTATACAAAAGACAAGAAGGAAATTTTAGAACATGAGCGGTGGAGTTTATAACAAAACCTTTTTTGAAAACCATCCTTGGGAAAAGGATAAAGAAGGAGTGCTTTATGGAGTAGTCCTAGTTAACAAGGCAACATGGGAAAGAGAAACAATAAAAGTAGGCATCGCAAAAGGGCGAACATTCAAAGATGTAGTAAAAAGAGGTCGAGGCTTTACCAATTACGACATCCGAATACAGAGGATTTGGACGGGGACGATATACGATTGCTGGAGATGGGAGCAGAAACTACACGAGAAATATGAATTGGACAGACATAAAACAGAGCATCACTTTGGCGGACATACCGAATGTTTTGCCATGGACTCAAAAATACTGGAGGACTTCCCCAAGAAGCATGAAATATTTAGGGATTAGTGAAGGCTTTCACGATGCCGGAGTGGCATTAGTAAACAATAATCAAATACTGTTTGCAAGTCATGCCGAGAGGTATACTAGAGTTAAGAATGATAGGTTTGTACCTCATGAGTTAAAGTATCCTCATGATGTCAGCGTATTCTATGAAGATACTAACCTAAAGAATTTAAGAAGATTAAAGAATGGACAACGAGCAACTCTAAATGGGCATAGTTATGATAAGTATGTAGGACACCATGAGAGTCATATGGCAGCAGGATATTATACTGCTCCTTTTAAAGATGACGTAGTATGCGTTGTAATAGATGCAATCGGTGAATATGATACAGCAAGTATTTGGAAAGATGGTGAGAAAGTATGGAGCAAAACATACCCAGACTCATTGGGATTATTTTATAGTGCTATCACGAAACGCATAGGATTAAAACCAAACGAAGATGAATATATAACAATGGGTATGGCAGCGTATGGAACGCCCTGTGTAGATATGGGAGACATAATGCACACAAATCTGCATAAAGGAATACCACTAAAGAAATGGTATTGGAACACACCTGAAGACATAGCCGCTTCAGCACAGTTGTTTATAGAAAGCGAGATACTAGATATCATGAGCGAGGCTAGAAAGTACGGAAGTAAATTAGTTTACGGAGGTGGAGTAGCATTAAACTGCGTGGCAAATTCAAAAGTAAGACCATTGTTTGATGATATGTGGATATTTCCAAGCCCAGGAGATGCTGGGAGTTCGCTAGGAGCAATCTTAGCGTATACAAAGCAAAGAATAGAATATAAAGATTGCTTTCATGGGTATAATATAGAACAAGAAATAAACCCCTTGAAGGTAGTACGAGAATTATTAAATAATAAAGTAGTAGGAGTAGCAAATGGAAAAGCAGAATTTGGGCCTCGTGCACTTGGTAATAGGAGTCTGCTTGGTGATGTGCGTTACGACATTAAAGATACAGTTAATGCCATTAAACGCAGACAGAAGTTTCGCCCTTTCGCACCAGCGATTTTGGAGGAGTTTGTAGATGAATACTTTGAAGGATACACTAATGAGTATATGCAGTTCACTTCTCAGGCTAAGCATGATTTTAACTCGGTCACGCACGTCGATGGAAGTGCCAGAGTCCAAGTCGTTAGAGCTAACTCTAAGTCAGCATTACGACCTATTTTAGAAGAATACTATGAAGTTACCAAAGTGCCGATGTTGTTAAATACAAGTTTAAATATAAAAGGACAACCTATGGTTAATACCTGGGAGGAAGCACTAAGCTTTCAAGAAAAGTATGGAGTAAAAGTATTTTGATTTATTGGAATGGATGTAGCTTTGTACAGGGAATGGAAGTCGAAAAGATTAGAGACCAGTTCGTATCGTTAGTTTCTGAGGAGTTTAATCAGAAGTGGATTAGACATTCTAAAGTTGGAGGAAGCAATGATAGAATACATAGATGTGTTATAGATGATTTCTGTAACGACAGTAAAGGTGTGTTAGGTTCTCTCGGTCCTACCAATAATAGAACTACTAATGTTATATCTTATGATCCCGAGGGACATAAAGTAGATTTAGCTATTATACTTTGGTCTGGGATAAATAGAATGGAATATTTAAATTCTATTACCAACACTTGGAGACAGTCAGCTTGGGTTAGACATCGTATGTCTCCTAGTTACCCCTTCCAATTATCAAATGATTCAAGCATACACTACCACCCAGACATGACAAGAAGTATGCATACCGCACTTGAAGGATACTGTAAGAAGGTTCGTTTCGGAACAGCTAACTTATTACAAAGTTTAAATTATATGATCTCAGTAAAGTATATATTAGAGTCAAAAGGAATACCTTATTTGTTTTATAACTTAAGTGATGGGCAGATAAACCCAGTCAAAGAAACAATAGACAACAAAAGACTTGAAGGCGCAAACATTACTTGGGAAAATAAACAACTAAATTGGGCACACTATTGCAAAGAGCTACCTCACCTAGAGGAAGAAGGCTTTTATGATATGTGCAAAAGAAACAATGTGTCATTTGGACCAAAAGACCATCCCTTAGAGGAAGGAAATAGGCTAATGGCAAACAGAATTATAAAGGATATATATGATAAAAATTTGGATAAAGTCTTTAGTAAAGAAAATTAAAGCACTATGGTTTCAACTAAGAAATAGAAACAAGTACATAGAAGACACTCACATCTATGAGGACTAATAATTGCTATGATGTGAAGTTTGGGTGTACCAAACAAAAAATAGTTCTTGACAGATGCCCAAACTTTTTGTATAATATGTTATATATTTAGAAAGGAAACCGTAAGTGAAACAAATTATACCACCAACTAACTGTCCTTGTTGTGACTCTACATTAGAGTTCGTCAATGACCAGTTATTTTGCAAGAATACTCAGTGTTCTGCACAGTGGGATAAAAAAGTTGTGAACTTCGCTTCCACACTAAAGATAAAGGGACTTGGACCTGCAGCAATAACAAAGCTGAATATCCAAGACTACGCTGAATTATATGAATTAACTGTAGAAGATTTGCAGTCAAGACTAGGTTCAGTTAGATTAGGAGAGAAACTCTTTACAGAGATTCAGAAATCAGAATCGTTGACGTTGGTTAAGATACTACCAGCATTTTCGATTCCGCTTATCGGTCGGACAGCTTCTCAAAAATTATGCAATAGTATATCTCATATTGAAGATATCAGCGAGAAAACATGTTCTGAAGCGGGACTCGGTCCGAAAGCAACTGCTAATCTAATTAACTGGTTAGAAACTGAATATTACCCCAATGACTACAACAGCCTACCTTTCAACTGGAATAACAAGATAGTAGAAAAGACAAAGGTTTTAGGTGTTGTTTGTATTAGTGGTAGACTAAAAAGTTATAAAACTAAAGCTCATGCAGAGCAAGTGCTTAGTCAATATGGATTTGTCGTAAAATCAAGTCTGACAAAAGACGTGACCCATTTGGTAAATGAGTCTGGAGTCGAGTCAGCAAAAACAGAGACAGCTCGTGAACGAGGTGTCTTAATTATAACCAACCTAAAACATTTATTAGAGGATTAATCAAATGGCATTACCAAAATGGACAGACGAAAGAACATCAGAATTGACGTCTTTTGTCGGTGACGAAAGCCCTGTATCACAGGCAACTGTAGCAACTGCTGCAGAACAACTAGAAACTTCAGTAAGAAGTGTATCTAGTAAACTAAGAAAAATGGGTTTTGATGTAGAACTAGCTTCAGCATCAGCAACTAAATCTTTCTCAGATGAGCAAGAAGCTACTTTAAGTAACTTTGTAACAGATAACTCTGGCTCATACACATATGCAGATATCGCTGCAAACTTTGAAGGCGGACACTTTAGTGCAAAGTCTATTCAAGGAAAAATTCTTTCTATGCAGTTAACAGAACATGTTAAACCTGCTCCTAAAGTTGAGACTGTTAAGTCTTACAACGAGGAAGAAGAAAGCCAATTCGTTTCAATGGTAAACGACGGAGCTTTCATTGAAGATATAGCTGAAGGACTTGGTAGAAGTGTAAACTCTATCAGAGGAAAAGCTTTATCACTTCTTAGAGCTGGGGAAATCAACGCGATTCCTAAGCAAAAAGAAACTAAAGGTTCAAGCAAAGCTGATCCTTTAGCAGACCTAGATATCGATGGTATGACTGTCGACTCTATTGCTGATACAATCGGCAAAACAGTAAGAGGCGTGAAAACAATGCTTACTAGAAGAGGTCTACAGTGCAGCGACTACAATGGCGCAGCTAAAAAAGAAATAGGTTAATCTAACCTTTTCACCTTCGCGAGAGGCTCTACGGAGCCTTTCGTATCTTATAACCACTAAATTGTCTTGGGAGATTCAATTTGACACTAGAAAGTGCATTACTGAAGCAAATCTTGTCGCTTGGCGATTTTGATACTTGGAACGGTTTAAAACAACATTATTTTCCTGAGGGAGAATACCGCAAAATATGGGGTATTGTTGATAAACACGTATCAAAGTATAAAAATCTACCAACATTCGAGGAACTAAAACTAGAAGTTCGTTCTTCTGAATTACAAGAGAAAATATACGCTATCGAAACTGTTGAGACAGATGTCGATGCAGACCTATTGCTAGATTATCTCAAGAATCAATTTACCCAATCAGAAATACTAGGCTCAATCGAGTCGTATGTAGAAAACCAAATCGCAATATCAGACGCTAGAGAAAACATTGATTTACTTCAAGAGATAGTCGTGTCTGTAGAAGATAAAGTAGATACTCAGGATGCAAATGAGAGTATGGAAACGATTGAATTGTTTGATGATGATGAGGCTTATAAGAAA
>Ga0307488_10005352_pt1 | contig 10604 bp, 7 predicted proteins | sample SB02metaG_FD_202248 | JGI IMG/M metagenome (GOLD analysis project Ga0307488, IMG submission 202248) | Sea-ice brine microbial communities from Beaufort Sea near Barrow, Alaska, United States - SB 0.2 | ecosystem: Environmental > Aquatic > Marine > Coastal | place: USA: Alaska | collected 2017-05-06
GGTCTGATTTTTGCGCTGGCCCTGGAAGCGCTCTTCAAACTGATCATTTTTCTGCTCTTGGGCGGCCTGGCCGTGTACAAGATAGGCGGCGGTCTCGGCTCAATGCAGGAGTGGGTTCAAACCGCGCCGCTCAACTTCAGTTCGATCAATCCTGAGCTGCGGATGTCGCAGTGGTTTTCCTTATTATTACTCTTTGTCACCGCGCCCCTGGTCCTACCGCATCTGTTTCAAATTCTCTTCCGGGAGAACTCCCAGCCGAACCGATTGCGCTTGATTACCTGGGCCGCGCCAATCTATCTACTGTTGATGGCGCTGCCGGTATTGCCGATTATGTGGGCCGGTATCCGCACCGGTTCCGGTCTCAGCCCGGAGTATTTCACGCTCAGTATTGGCTTAAGCCTGAATTCGCCGTTCCTGGTTTGGCTCACCTATTTGGGTGGATTATCGGCGGCGGCGGGGGTCACCATCATTGCCGCCCTGGCATTGTCCAGTATGCTGCTCAACCACCTGGTATTGCCGTTCTACAGCCCCAGCGTCAACGTCGACATCTATCGATGGTTGATCTGGACACGCCGTCTACTGATCGGCCTGGTGTTCTTTTCGATTTACGCTTTCTACCTGTTTTTGAATCAGGTCCAAAATCAGTCGACCCTACTGATTACCTCCTATACCGGCTTGCTGCAAATGACCCCCGGGCTGATCGGCCTGTTGTTCTGGAGTAAGGCAAACCGCAAGGGTTTTATGGCCGGGGTCGCCGTAGGCCTGGGTTTCTGGCTGGTCATGCAGTTGAGCCCGGTATTGGTCGACAGTCTGTTATTGCAGGGCCGGATGCCACTGCAATTTGCCTTGGACAATAATCACTGGTCGCAGGTGGTGTACATTTCAATCGGCCTCAATGCGCTGACATTTTTCCTGGTCTCGTTACTCACCAAGACGGCACCGGAGGAGAAAAACTCAGCAGAAATCTGTGTCATCAGCTCGGTTGACCGACGCCAACGGTTCCCGTTGCGAGCCAAAAATGCGCGCGAATTTATCGATGCCTTGATCAAGCCGCTCGGCCAGGTGATGGCCGAACGCGAGGTTCGACGCGCCTTAAAGCAACTCAAGTTTGACCTCAGCGAGTATCGACCCTATGCCCTGCGGCGCTTGCGCGATACCTTGGAGGCCAACCTATCGGGCATGATGGGACCCTCTGTGGCCCAGGCCATGGTCAGTCGTTACTTGCCGCACGAGCAGGTCGCCGCCAACCGCAGCGACGACATTCACTTTCTGGAACAGAATCTCGACAACTACCACTACCAACTAACCGGTATGTCCGCAGAGCTGGACCGGCTGCGACGTCATCACCGCGAAACCCTGTATCGTTTGCCCATTGGGGTCTGCTCCTTAACCGTCGATGGCGAAATTTTGCTCTGGAACGAATGGATGGTGCATCTGACCGGCATCAGCGAGGAGCGCGCTATCGGTGCCAAGATCGACCTCTTACCTGGCCAATGGTATGACCTGATCGACAGCTTCATTAAGGGCAGAGAAGAAAAGATCACCATCGAACAGGAGGATCCCGCCGATCATGCCCGCAAACGTTGGTACAGCCTGCATCGCACCAAGTTTGGTCGGGCCAGTAGCGACTTGAATGAGGGCATCATTGTCCTGCTCGAAGATGAGACCGAGTACAAGATGCTCGAGGCCGAATTAGTGCACTCGGAGCGTTTGGCCTCGATCGGCCAACTCGCCGCTGGGGTCGCCCATGAAATAGGCAACCCCATTACCGGTATTGATTGTCTGGCCCAAGACCTGAAATACGCCGAATCGAGTGCTGAGGTCGAACAGATTGCCGAGCAAATTCGCCACCAGGCCGATCGCGTTACCAAGATCGTGCGCTCCCTGATTAACTTCTCCCATGCCGGCGACCAAGAGGGCAAGGCCGACCATCACCCCCACTCATTGGCGGCCATTGTCCAGGAAGCGATCGACCTGTTATCCCTGTCACGCGATGACAAACAAATCATCTTCGTGAACGATATAGACCCCAGTCTGGAGCTGATGTGTGAACCCCAGAGACTGTCACAGGTGTTTATTAATCTGCTCGGCAATGCCCGCGACGCCAGCCCGAGCCGGGAAAAGGTGATCGTGTCGGCGCGCACCGAAGACAAGCGCGAGACTCTCAATGTCACCGTGACCGATCGCGGCAGCGGTATTTCGGCGACCATTATGGATCATATTTTCGATCCTTTTTTCACCACCAAAGAAGTTGGCAAGGGCACCGGTCTGGGCCTCTTTTTATCCTATACCATCATTGAAGAGCACTATGGTCATATCAGCGTGGAATCTCCGGCTTTTCTGCTGGAAGATATTGGCACTCGTTTCACTATTCGGTTACCCTTACACCTTAATGTTACCTCGGGTAACACTAATATCGACTGAGCGGGCATTATTCGGACACAATTTAGTCCAACCGAGTAACAAGTGCCGACCCTAGCGTATCAAGCGGAGACAATCAGATGGGCGAGATTTTAATTGTTGAAGACGAAAGCATCATTCGCGCCGCTTTAAAACGGCTGCTCGAGCGCAACAATTACAAGGTCACCGAAGCAGAATCCGTCACCGAAGCCAGCCAAAATGATCTCAACCGCTTCGATCTCATTATTTCCGATCTCAGACTGCCCGGTGCGCCGGGCACCGATCTGATCAGTGCGGCCAAGGCCGTACCGGTGCTGATCATGACCAGCTATGCCAGCATGCGTTCTGCGGTCGATGCCATGAAGATGGGCGCCGTCGACTACATCGCCAAACCCTTTGATCACGAAGATATGATCCGTACAGTGCGGCGCATCATCGATGATACCCAGAAACAGAACGGTTCCCCTGCAGCCGCGGTGGACCTAAGCCAGTTTTCGGACGAACCGGTCTACCTGACTGAAGCCGGTGACCGGGCGGCCTTGGGCGACCTGGTCGGCAGCTGTCAATCGATGCAGACCCTGTATCGACGCATTTTGCGCGTTGCCCCCGCTAACATCACCGTCTTGATCCAGGGTGAGTCGGGCACCGGCAAAGAGCTGGCGGCCCGCGCCATTCATCAGTACAGCCCGCGTAAGGACCTGCCCCTAGTCTGTGTCAACTGCGCAGCGATCCCGGAAAGTCTGATCGAGTCTGAACTCTTTGGCCATGAAAAGGGCTCCTTTACCGGGGCTACGGCCGCGCGCCAGGGCTTGGTCGAGGCCGCCGAAGGCGGCACCCTCTTTCTCGACGAGATTGGCGAACTGCCCATGGAAGCCCAATCCCGATTATTGAGGGTGTTGCAGGAGAGTGAGGTGCGTCGGGTCGGGTCGGTACATGCCCGTAAGGTAGACGTACGCCTGATAGCCGCCACCCACCGCAACCTGAAGAAACTGGTCAAGGAAGGTAACTTCCGCGAGGACCTATACTACCGCTTACAGGTCATCGAAATTGCCCTGCCGCCGCTGCGCGAGAGAATTGCCGATGTTCTGGAAATTGCCGAACACCTGATTAAAAAACACTGTCGCCGGCTTAAGCTCGACACTCTGCCGCAGTTATCGCAAGGCGCCCGCGAACTGGTGGTGCGCTACGACTGGCCCGGCAATGTTCGGGAATTGGAAAATGCCATACAGCGGGCCCTGATTCTGGCCGATGGCATCGATATCAACGGGACCGACCTGGGCCTGGCGCAAGAAGATTGGGAGGTTCCCAACACCCTAGTAAATTCCGATGATCGGCCCAGCCCAGCCCCGGTGGCTGAACCGACCGCGCCCGAAGACAGCGAAGACCTGTCGCTGGAAGACTACTTTCAGCATTTTGTGATCGAGCATCAGGAAGGCATGTCCGAGACTGAATTGGCGCAAAAGCTCGGTATCAGTCGCAAATGTTTATGGGAACGGCGCCAACGCCAAGGTATACCGCGGCCTAAAAAAGCGACCAGCGGTGTCACCGAACGCTAGCCTGAACCAATCTGAATCTTGCGGCGGAAAAACAATCGCCCAGTGAGCATTAGATTGGCCAGACACTGACGGGCCAATTATCTTGGCCGTCGGTTTGAGTCATCAGCTTGAGTCCAAGCGAGACCAGAAAACCCAACCAGTCCAAGACCGCGCGCCAAACCGACAAGCCTAGCATTGGTATTTAATAGCAATACCAATTATTGTCCGATCACCTGCCCTTAAACACAACTAACCCCTATACCCTCTGAATCACTGCTCAATAGAGCGACTTTACTTTCTATCGGTGTGCACTTAACTTAAAAATGGTATCTAATTGGTATTGTTTTATTGAGGCAAAGATCGTAATCTAGCGCTCCAAGCATTAACCCGCAGAATAACGGTATGAATAGACCTGCATGAATAGACCTGACACCTATCTCATCGCGATTGACGGTGGCGGCACCAGTTGCCGTGCCCGCATTGCCGACACCCAGGGCCGTATTTTAGGCGAGGCCCGTGCCGGCAGCGCAAACATTTTTCAGGATGTCGAGCTGGCCTGGCGCTCTGTGCATCAGGCCGTTACCGAGGCCTTCGCACAGGCCGGCCTGGCCGCCAGCTGCGCCCAGTCCAGCGTGTGCGTGGCCGGCTTGGCGGGCGCCGAGGCGCCGTCTGCCGCTGCTGATTTTTTGCAGCTCGCAGCGGGCTCCTTTGCCGATATTAGCCTGCTCTCAGATGCGCAAATTGCCTGCCTGGGGGCACACGGCGGTGCGGACGGCGCCATCTTTATCGTCGGCACTGGCGCCATCGGCATTGCCTTGACGAATGGCATCTGGCAACGCGTTGGCGGCTGGGGCTTTCCGCTCAATGACCTCGGCAGCGGCGCCTGGCTAGGTCAACAGGCGTTGCGAGCGGCCCTAGACCAACGCGATGGCATAATCGACAGCGGCCCCTTGACCGATAGCATTTGGGCAATATTCCCGACCGGCACCGAAGAATTGATTGCCTGGTCACAAATAGCCAACTCCGGCGACTACGGCAGCTTTGCACCCCTGGTCTTAAAAGCCAGGGCGGGCGGGGATGAATTGGCCGAGCAGCTGATGAGCGAGCAGCTCAGCCTGCTGAGTCGACAGATTCGCGCCCTGCCCGACAGCGGCAGAGGTCTTTGCCTGATGGGTGGCCTGGCCGACAAGATTAGCGCCAAGCTGCCGCAAGACATTCTCCAACGGCGGGTTCCGGCCCTAGGTGATGCCCTCTCTGGCGCACTGCGCCATGCGCAATCCAGGCTAGCACGGTGAGCAAAAAGATGCGTATAGATCAGACCCTGATCGATTTCTTACGCCCCAGTGCGCACCAACCCGGCTCGCTCTACTCCCAACTGGCGCGATCGTTGACGCAGGCGATTGATCAGGGCCTGGTCGCGGACGGTGATTTTATTTTGCCACAACGCGATCTGGCCGAAGCGCTTGGCGTATCCCGCGTTACGGTGCGCAAGGCGCTCCAGAGCCTGGTCGCCGAAGGTCTGCTGAGCCAGCGTCAGGGCGCTGGTACTCTGGTGACACGGAGTGCCAAACAGTCGATTCACAAAAACCTGGCGGTATTGAATAGCTTTACCGAAGACATGGTTGCGCGCGGGCTGCAGCCCGCCTCGTCCTGGGTGGCACGGGTCACGGTCCAGGCCTCGCCGAAGGAGGCTATGGCATTGAATTTGTCGCCCGGCAGCCTGGTGAGCCGCTTTACCCGGATCCGTTACGCCAGCGCAACGCCAATGGCCTATGAAATTGCCACGGTGCCCGGCGCCATTCTGCCCGACGCCAATCAGGTGGTCGACTCGCTCTACCGCGCGCTTGAAGCCCAGGGCGCCCGTCCGCTGCGGGCGTTACAGACCATGACCGCGACCAATGCCGACCCGGCCGTTGCCAAGGCCCTGCAGATTGCCGCGCAGGACGCCGTACTCTATATCGAGCGCCAAGGCTTTAACCGGGCGAACAGTCCGGTTGAATATACCCGGTCCTGGTACCGAGGCGACCTCTATGACTTTGTCACCGAACTCAAGGTCACCGAACTCAAGGCCACCGAACTCAAACTAACGGAGCTAGACTAGCGTGACGACAAAAACAGCCTTATTAGGCGCGCGCATCTTTGATGGCTTCAGCATTCACGAACATTCCGCGCTACTGTTCGCCGACGAGCACATCGTGGCGCTGACCCCTGCCGACCGGATTCCAATCGGCTATCAGCCTATTAAGCTGGCCGGCGGCCTGCTTGCGCCGGGCTTTATCGATCTGCAGATTAATGGCGGCGGCGGCCTGCTGCTGAACAACGCGCCCAGCGCACAGACCATGCTCACCATGGCCCAGTCCCAGGTGCCCTTCGGTGTGACCCGGATCCTGCCGACGGTGATCAGTGACGCCGTCAGCGTGACCGAGCAGGCCATTGCTGCGGCCAAAACCTGCGCCCACAACGACACCGGGGTTTTAGGCATCCATATAGAGGGCCCCTTCTTTAGCCAACAAAAGGCGGGGGTGCATCGAGCTGATCAGATCCGTGCACTGGCCAACAGCGACTGGGCCTGGCTTGAGACCCTAGCCGGTCTGCCGGCTATCCTTACCCTAGCGCCGGAGCAGGTACCCAGCGCGGCAATTGCCCGCATGGCCGCCTTGGGCGTGCGTGTCTGCGCCGGCCACAGTAACGCGACCCTGGCCGATGTTGTCCAGGCGCATGACCATGGCTTGTCCGGCTTTACCCACCTATACAACGCCATGAGCCAACTTACCGGTCGCGAACCGGGTGTGGTCGGTGCCGCGCTAACCCTGACCGAGACCTGGGCTGGGCTGATCGCCGATGGCATCCATGTGCACCCGAGTTCGATCCAGGCAGCCCTGAACAGTAAGGGCTTTGAGCGGATTTTCCTGGTCAGCGATGCCATGGCCACCATCGGCAGCCCTCTAACCCACTTTGAACTCTATGGTGAGCGGATCGATTTGCGTGATGGTCAGCTGATCAATGCCCAAGGCCGGCTCGCCGGTAGTGCCATCAGCCTGCTCGACGCGGTTAAATATTGCCTGCAAACGCTCGGCCTACCGCTGCACCAGACCCTGGCGATGGCCAGTCGTATTCCGGCCGAGTATATGCAGCTGGGCGACCGTTATGGCTCGTTTCAAGCCGGCCGCCGAGCCGACATCTGCCTGATCAACGATGCCTGGGGCATCGATAGAGTCTGGCGCTCTGGCCAACCCATTCACTTTTAGAGACCACAAGATGCGCATAGTAATATTGCAAGATGCCGCCGCCGTTGCTTCTTTCGGCGCCGAGCAGTTGATCACCCAGGTGCACCGGAAACCGACCAGCGTTTTGGGTCTGGCTACCGGTTCGTCGCCGGTACAGCTGTATCAAGAGCTGATTCAGGCCGTTCAAGCCGGCCAAGTCAGCTTTGCCGACGTGACCTCCTTTAATCTGGATGAATACCTGGGCCTGGCGGCAGAACATCCGCAGAGTTATCGCCATTTTATGAACCGCCAGCTGTTCGACCAAATAGACATTCGCCCCGGCTCAAGCCATGTCTTGGACGGCCTAAGCACCGACCCGGTTGAGACCTGTACCGCCTATGAGACGCTGATTCAAGAACGAGGCGGGATCGATTGGCAGCTGCTCGGCATTGGTCGCAACGGCCATATTGGCTTCAATGAGCCCAGTTCCAGTCTGGTCAGCCGTACCCGGGTAAAAACCCTGACCGAGGATACGGTACTGGCCAATCGACGGTTTTTTCAAGCGGACGAGTTTCAGCCCCACCTGGCGCTAACTCTGGGCATCGGCACCATTATGGAGGCCCGGCAGATCGTGCTGATCGCCACCGGTGCCGATAAGGCCCACGCCCTGCAGCAAGCCATCGAAGGTCCGGTGTCGGCCCATTGCCCAGCGTCTATTTTACAGATGCACGCGAATGCCACCCTGGTCATCGATGACGCCGCAGCCCAGTCATTAGCAGATATTGCCTTCTATCAATACATCGAACGGGAACGGCAGCGGTTATTGAACGCCACCCAGGCATGACTTCAGCGCCGATCGAGGCTCACACTTCGTCAATTTACAGACTCAAACAGCAACTTTCAGCATCTGCGTAACCAATTGTTAATAAAAATTAACTCTCAAAAAAGACAATGTAAAAGATGGGTAACAATGGCTCAACCAGGGTTACGTTGCTGCAACCTAAGGTAACACTTTCCGCTTGCGTTATTGGTCACTATTTGACCAGTTATTTATAAGACATTGATTTAAAAGGATTTATTACTTCTGGCATAACGAATGCAATAACGATGGCGCAATGCAGGTACGCCCAGAAACAAAAATAATAATAGGGCAACCCAAACAGAGCCGCCCCGCCTAAAAACAAAAAAAAGGGGCAGCTAATACTTGAGTAATATAATAAAAATAATAATACCAACAAGAATAATAAGCTCACCAATTCCTGTGGAAAGTGCTGTTACGGCCGGCGTTCAACGTCGGCTGGCTCGTCTTCTAGCCCTCCTAACCAAGTTCTCGGTAGCGAATAACCTCAATTTTCTATACAATGCGCGCTCTTTTAACTGTCGCTAAATAAAACAGAACTCTCACCTCATGGTTGTTAAGTGGATAAAACGCTGGTTTAACCAGCCTACTCAAAATTTAAAGCTGGTTACTGTTCCTCGAGATCAGCATCAGGTATCGCGCAAAGGCATCAGTCACAATGCACTGAAGGTCTTGCATCGCCTGCAAGGCGGAGGTCACGAGGCGTTCCTGGTGGGCGGCTGCGTGCGCGATCTGCAACTGGGCTATGCGCCGAAAGATTTCGACGTCGCTACCAATGCGACGCCGGAAGATATCCGCAAGCTGTTCAGTAACTCGCGTATTATCGGTCGCCGGTTTCGCATCGTGCATGTCACCTATGGACGCGAAATTATCGAAGTAACCACCTTTCGCGGCAAGGCCGATGTATCCGATTCCGATCAGAAACAGTCGGCGGAGGGCATGCTCCTGCGCGACAACGTCTACGGCTCTTTGGAAGACGACGCGAAACGGCGTGATTTCACTATCAATGCCATGTATTACACCGCGACCGATTTTTCCGTTCTGGCTTACCCACTGGGTATGCAAGATCTGAGCGACAAGATCATTCGCATTATCGGCGATGCCCAGACCCGCTACCGTGAAGATCCGGTGCGCATGCTGCGCGCCATCCGCTTTGCCGCCAAGTTGGGCTTTAGCATCGAACCGGGCACCGAAAAACCGATCCGTGAGATGGCACCGCTGTTGACCCATATCGCACCGGCGCGCTTGTTTGATGAACTGCTCAAGCTGCTGATGGCCGGCTATGGCGTGCAAACCTGGGCCCTGCTGCAACAATACGGCATTGTTGAGCCCCTGCTGCCCTTGACCTACCAGATTTTAAGCGGCGACACAGACGAGCATTACCAACGCTTTATCAACAGTGCCTTGGTCAGCACCGATCTCCGCGTCAATGCCGGCCGACCGGTCACGCCGGCCTTTATTTACGCTGCCCTGTTGTGGCCGGCTGTGAAAGATCAGGCGCTATACAATATCGAGATGGGCACCCCTGAAATACCGGCCTGGCAAAAAGCCATGGGTCAGGTACTGGATCGCCAGGTCAAGACCATTGCCATCCCGAAACGCTTCTCTATCCCGATGAAAGAAATCTGGGAATTGCAGCTCAGGTTGCCTAAACGCAGCGCGCATCGGGCCGAACAGCTGGTAACTCACCCGCGCTTTCGAGCCGCCTACGACTTTTTGTTGCTGCGCGAACAGGCCGGTGAACAGACCAATGGTCTGGGCAATTGGTGGACCGAGTTTCAAGCCACCAATCCCGCCCAACGCGAAACAATGCTCGCCAACCTGGGCACTAAGTCGGCACCCAAGCGTCGCCGTCGCAGACCCCCGCGCGCCGCACAAACAGACTCGTGAAGCGGGTTTATATTGGGCTCGGCAGCAATTTGGGCGTACCCGAACAACAGCTTCGTCAGGCGATTGACCGCCTGGCGAAGTTGCCGAACTGCCAAGATCCGATTTTCTCCCCCTGGTACCGCACCAGTGCCGTTGGTGGACCGCCCGACCAACCCGATTACCTCAACGCCATCTGCCGCCTGCACACCCTTTTAACGCCCGAGCACCTGCTGCGCGAACTACAGGCCATCGAGACACAGGCGGGTCGAGTGCGCACCATCCGTTGGGGCCCGAGAACGCTCGATCTGGATATCATCTGGTATGAACAGGTGCAAATCGACACGCCCAGCCTTACCCTGCCCCACCCACGCGCCCACCTGCGTGCTTTCGTGCTGCAACCCCTACTGGATCTGAACGCCGACTTTTTACTGCAAGGCACCGAACTGCGGGTTTGGCGTGATGCCATTGTCGGGCAAGAGATTACCGAGCAAGGACTATCGGGCTAGAATTGCAAGGCTAAAGTATCCAACAAGTTTGACCGGGTAGGTACTATAGCGCAAAAGAGCTCAACCGATGCTTGACTTATTCCAGCACAATCGCAACCATTCGCTCCTTCTTAACCAAAGGTGCTGCCCTCATGTCAAAAGCCCACAGCGTATCGACGATTCGACAACTGGTCAGTGATGGTGAAAAATTCACCATGTTGACGGCCTATGACGCCACCTTCGCGCACCT
>Ga0307488_10005353_pt1 | contig 10604 bp, 19 predicted proteins | sample SB02metaG_FD_202248 | JGI IMG/M metagenome (GOLD analysis project Ga0307488, IMG submission 202248) | Sea-ice brine microbial communities from Beaufort Sea near Barrow, Alaska, United States - SB 0.2 | ecosystem: Environmental > Aquatic > Marine > Coastal | place: USA: Alaska | collected...
TACCCGCTGCCGCTGAAGCCGGGCCCCGCGGCGCAGGGCGGGGGTCGCCACCGCAAGCCCACCATTTTCGGCAAGCACAAGAAATGGCTCAAGGCGGGGGGCCACACACAACCTCCTCCGCCACAATCTCCTCCTCCTCCTCCTCCCCCTCATTCTCCGCCTCATCCACTTCCTCCACCTCCTCCGCCTCATCCACCTACTAGGCTGCCTTCAGAGCTCACTTTGACCGCGACGCCCACGCAATGTATCCTACCTTAGGCACATCAAGTTGAGCTGGAAAGCGACCGAGTGTGCGTCGGCCCTGGTTGAAGCAGCGAGCGAAGGAGCAACGCGCGGCGCGCGACAGCGATGAGCGCTCGGCGGCGGCGGCGGAGGGAAAGCGGGACATGTTTGCGAAAAAGTCGGAACAGCTCCGTACCGTCATCCTCGACGACCTGTCGGCAGGTGCATACACACGTCCGTTTCTCAGCTCAACCTGATCCGTTTCAGTCACTGAAACCCTGAATCCACCCAGTGTATCCCACAAAAGGTGCTTACGTTGAGCCGAAAGGTCGAGGAATGTAAGCCCCTGCCTGTCGGTGGAGGATTTGGATGACATTACTTTGACGCAACCGCAGCCGCAGCGCCCGCCGCCACCGCGCCCGCATGTGGTCGAGGGCAGGGGCTTACACTCGTCCACTTTTCGGCTCAACGTAAGCGCTTTCTGCGGGATAGAGGGTGCATTTAGGGGTTGTTTATAGGTGGTCTTTAGGAGGTGTTCAGGGTGTATTAGGGCGTGTTAGGGTGTATTTGGGGGCGTTCAGGATGTACTTTGTGTCAGAAATGGCTGAGGTGGACATGAAACGTGGACGAGTGTAAGCCCCTGGTCGAGGGCGACGCGTTCATGTTGCATGAGCAGCCGCCACGCCCGCCGCCGCTGGCCCGCCCGCCGCCGCCGCCGCTTCCACCGCGTCCGCCGCTGGCGCGACCGCCGCGCACCGCCGACGAGCACAACGCGCACGGTAGGGCGGTGCAGGTTGACCCCAGGTTGACCCTAGGTTGATCCCGGGTTTGACCGCGCCTTGTGTCACCGCTTGAAGCTGAAACATGATGTGCCGCTTTCAAGTACTGGTTTCAAGTTCAACATGCGCCGCTACAGCATGGGCCGCAGGCGGTGGGTGACGAATCGTCCTTCTTCGTCGGGCACGCGCACGGTGGCGGCGGCGGCAGGGGCTGACCCTCGTCCGCTTCTCAGCTCAACCTGAGCTGTTTATGTCTCTGAAATCCTGAAAACACCCAACGAATCCAACAGACAGTGCTTACGTCAAGCCGAAAAGTGGACGAATGTAAGCCCCTGCCGGCCTCGTCCACTTCTCAGCTCAACCTGAGCCGTTTTTGTCACTGAAACCCTGCAACCACGCAACCGATCCCGTCAAACTAAAAAGTGAACGAGTGCGAGTCCCTGGACGGCGGCAACGCGGCGGAGGCGGCGACGGCAGCGGAGGAGGCGGCGGTGGCCGCTGAAGCGCTCGATGCGGCGGAGGAGGCGGCGAGGAGTGCGGCGCGCGCTGCAGCTCGTGCCGCGCACGCAGCGGAGACAGCGCGGAGGGCGAAAGCGAAGGCGGCGGCGACAGAGAGGGCGAAACTGGCGGCGGCGACGGCGGCGGCAGAGCGTTTGAGGGGTGGCGGCGGCGGCGGCGGCGAGGGCGGCGAGTTTGATGACCTCATCAACGATGCCATGGGGAAGGCACACATAAGGGAAAATGTCGGCGCTGGCGGCGGTGGCGGTGGTGGCGGCGCTGGCGGCGCTGGCGGCGGCACCCTAGACATTGACCTGCCGCCGCCGATGATACGAGGCAGTCCCAGTAGGCCCGAGCGGCATCCAATGGGAAGCCCCGGCAAGGCTGAGCGACCAATGGGGAGCCCCGGCAAGCCCGAGCGGCCAATCGGAAGCCCTGGTAAGGCCGCCGCGGCCTATCGGAAGCAGGCGAAACCGGCTTGGGCGATGGCCCCCGAGGCGGCGAAGAGATGGGAGGAGGAGGAAGAGGAGGTCGGGACCGATTGATCGAGCTCGCCACGTCATCGGCTGCCATAAAACTCAGAATCCCAGGGTTCAAAATGCGTTGAATGACGTGGCGAGCACCATACATCAGTCCCTAGGAGGAGGACCTGCTGAGCTTCGCCGACGGTAAGGCCTGACAGATGTTACTCGCCACGTCGACCAATATGTATTTGGACCCTCGTTTACAAATTTAAATTGCATCCTATGGCACGGCATAGCTCCGATGCCCACGTGCCCTCCATGTTTTCGGGACACCTTCCATCCTGTACGATGGAGGCACGAATCGTGGACTGCAGTCGATTCCCCAGCAATTGCGCCAGGCCCTAGCCGAAGGGCTGGACTTTGACAAATTCGAAATGGACATGGAGACAGAGGACCGGTCGGCGGCTATGCAGCGGTTAGCGGCAGGGGCCTACACATGTCCACTTCTCAGCTCAACCCGCGCCGTCTCTTCATGGGAAACATTGGGCTGTTGGGTTCTTTCAGTGTCAAATTCGGCTCAGGTTGATGTCACTGAAACAACCCGACAGCCCCACAGCACAAATTTCCCACAAACAGTGCTCATGTCAAGCCAACAAGTGGGCGATTGTGAGGCCCTGGTTGGCGGTGGTGGAAGAGACGATATCGCGGCCGCGCACCGCGGCTGAACACAACGCCTATGGGCCTCAGACGGCACCTGACGAGCAGTCATTCTTCGTCGGATGGACGGCAGGGGCTTACACTCGTCCATTTTTCGGCTCAACATAAGCGCTCTCACAGTGATAAGGGGTGCATTTAGGGCTTGCCCAGGGGGTGTTTAGCATGCATTACGGGGTATTAGGGGGTGCTGAGGGTGTATTTCAGGTCAGGAACGGCTCAAGTTGAGCTGAAAAGTGGACGAGTGTAAGCCCCTGGTGGACGGGCGCCGATGGTGCAGGGGCGGACGCAGGGCCGGGGGCGCCGAAGTGGAAAAAGGAGTTTGTGCGGAAGATGAATGACATGGCGGGGCAAGATGCGAGTGCGTCTGACTACTCGGTGATATTACCATGTGCTCTATCAAGATGTCACGCGCCCTATGTGATTGTGGTGCCTACCACTATTAGTTGTGTGCTATACGAATGATTGAACGTGGTGCCTATTTTATTAAATGTGTGAGTTGCTCCCTTCGGCATGGCGGGCCAGGATGCAGCGTCGGCGGCGGCGCGCGATGCACGCGATGGCGGCAAGGCCTGGTAGATATTGCTCTCGCCACGCCACGTCATGGGGTGACATTTGACTGAAGAAGCAAGGGCTACTTTCGTTTGATGACGTGGTGGGCAATATATCTGCCAGGCCCTAGACTGCGGCAGCGAGTATGGTGGAGGAGAGGGCATGGCGCAAGGGTACACATATGGAAAGGGCGGTGAACGGCTGCAATCCGTGGGAGCCAGCGAGGGGCGGCGGCGCGCAAGATTTGCTCCATCCGTGCGTGACAGGGACGACGACTGGGTAGGTCCTGACAGACCCAGACCCAGATATTGCCCGCCACTTCATTTAACGCCTCTTGAACCCTCGTTTATTGATTTCCACGGCATCTTACAGTGTGGGCCGCAACACGTCATCCGACCAAGCATGTACTGGTGCTCGCCATATTTGCAACTCAGCAATGCGTGTTGGACGCTCGTTTCTTGAGTTACAAGACATCCTACGACGTGGCGAGCACTGCAGTATCTGCCTGGCCCTGCGACGAGGAACGGTCGACGCGGTCGGGCGGACACGACAGGTACGAGGTCGGACAGGAGATGGCGGATGCGCACTACATCCTCGGGGACAATCCTGATTTGCAGAAGGTTCACTCGGCAGGTTCTGGAAGATATTGCTCGCCACATCATAGAATGCCTTGTAACCCAGGGAACGAGGGTTCGAGGTGCGTCCGATGACTTGGCGGGCAATAGGCCTGGCAGCTGATGCTCACCATGTCACAGCCGTACGATTTAAGGAACGAGGGTTCAACATGCGTTGGATGACGTGGCGGGAAATATCTGCCAGGCCCTCGCAGTCGGCGGCTAGCATTAGGTCGGTGCTGAAGAAATCAGGGGTGCCGCTGGCGCGGCCGGATGGGGGCGGGGGAGCACCGGTCATGGGAGCACCGGTACACTATGGGGAAACAGGCAGGGGCGGCGGGCACGGCGGAGGGGGTTGGGGCGAGCAGCGGGGGGGCGGGGAGGGTGATTACCACGTGCCCTCTGGGATGGTGAATGGCTCGGACATCCTCTTCCGCAATCGGGCCGCCAGCAAATACGTGGGGGACGCGCTTGATGCTCCGGCTCAGGCTCGGTAGGGTCTGGCAGAATGCTTGCCACATCATACACTGCCATTCCATTCCATAACAGAAACTTAAAATGCTTTTTGATGACGTGGCGAGCCATGTCTGCCTGGCTGAGTTTATTGGCATCCTATGACGTGGCGAGCAATTTTACTCGTGAATTGACTCACATCCTATGACATGGCGAGCGATATCTCCCAGACCTTACGGAGCGGGAGCCAACCCGGAATTTCTACAATCAAGAGGACATAGATGATGTTCCGGCGAAGAGAACAGAAACACGGATACCCCAACCAGAAACACGGATAACCCAACCAGAGTACACTGTGGCGGAGGTGGGGGGACCGCGGGTGGACCGGCAGCCGAACCGAATATTCTACAATCAAGAGGATACGGTACGGCCTGATAGATATTGCTCGCCACGTCATAGTATGTCAGTCAACTCACCAGATGAGACTTTCGAAATGCTTCTCTATCCAACCCACTTTCAACCGTCGTTTCTTAGCTTGACGTCCGTTACCAAACGAGGCAAGCGCTCCAAATGCGTGTTGATCCTGCGCAATTTGGCATCGACTTTTTAAGTCAAACGGCATCCTATGAGGTGTCAAGCAACATCTGGCAGGCCCTAGCACACGGGTACAGATGTTCCGAAGAGGACACAGATATTCCGAGTCTGGCCAGCCTCCGCTGATGCCAGCCGTCCCTCCTCCTCGGTATGGCTCGGCAGACACTGCCCGCCGCGTCATCCTCCACATTACTTACCCTCGATTCGTGACTTAAATGGCCGCAGATGCTGCTCGCCGCGTCATCCTCCACAATACCGACCCTGGTCTCTTGAGTTTGATAGCATCAGATATTGCCTGTCGCGTCATCCTCCACAATTCAGACCCTCGTTTCTTAAGTCAGATGTCATTCTATGACGTGGCGAGCAACATCTGCCCGGCCCTCCTCCTCGGCCCTGTCCGCCATTCCCGAGAAGCGGGAGCGACTGCTGACAGGCAGGGGGCATGCTCACTCGTCCCCACACTGTCAGCATAGTGCACCGGTACACTATGATCGAACAGTCAGGAAACGAGTGGCCAGGCCCTGCTGACGGGCAAGGTGACGGAGCCGTACGAGAGGGACCTGGGGGTAGGCCTTACAAATTGCTCACCACGCCATCCGACAAATCCTAATCTTCAGTTCATCGGCAGTACGATTAGTACGACCAGCATCTCAGTATCTGGACTAGGAACTCAGGCTTCTCTCTGATCCTGTCTTGTTTTATGGGTTGAAGTGGCAATCAACATCTGCCGGGCGCTACCTGCAGGACTTCGTGCACCCCACCAACCGTCCTCGGAACCCGATCATGATGCCGGGGGGGGGAACCCCGGGTGAGCGGCAGGGGCTGCCACTCGTCCACTTCTCATCTCAACCTGAGCCGTTTCTGTCACTGAATCCACCATACATATCCCATTGAAGCTGCTGACGTTGAGCTGATAAGTGAACTAGTGCAAGCCTCTGGTGACAGGCGGGCAAGCTTGAGGCACGAGTACCACATGCTGAGGCTGGGCATGGGGGCAGGGCTGATCAGACCTTGCGCAACATGCCACTTACTACGTTGGTGTTGAGCAGAAGCCTCCTCGAGAAGTGATCGAAGTTCATGTTTGTTGACTTGACTCATCTACCGTGGAAGTCAGATTCTGAACAATTGTATGACGCAGGTGTGCGTGTAAGGGAGTTGTATGTTCATAACAAAGTGAGGCTAGGGAGCGCTAAGCGTCGTAGACGACACAGAGCGCGACACACATACGCGTGTCGAGTGTCCTGACACCCACAGTAGACTGTCCTGTCGGACAGTCACCAGTCAGGTTGGTCGGTCAGTCCTATGTTCTCAACAAATTGGGTCCCATTGGTGGCGAGGCCCTAGCGTCAGGGGCTGACGCCACCAAACCCCAACTACCAAAATCCCAGCCAGGTAGCTAAGGAAGCAGCCACCGGGGTGAGCTACCGCCAGGAATTGCGGTTGCTTGAAATGGGGAAGAGGGGGCTCACCCCTCCCATGCACAAGCCGGGTGAGAACTACCGGTGAAATAAGCGCCGCGGGGCGCGGTGAAAGTTAGCAAACAAAACGTATGCTCCATGATAGCACCTTTGAGTGGTGGGTGGATTCCCACTCGTACACATTCTGTGGTAGTGCTGGGCGCGCTATTGTAGAGCGCGGTCAGATTAATACACCGGAACATGGTGATAAAAGGATCTCCGGTTTAGACGTCATCGTGTAGCCCGCGCTTTGCTCTCGTGATGCACGAATAGATTTATACACCGGAACATGTTAATAAAAGGAATTCCGGTCTAGAGAGAGAAGCTCCCGCGTGCACGCGTAATATACTCGTAATAAGTGCTGTCTTTCCAATTCGCATCCGAGCAACTGCCAACCGTCTTCCCCGAGCTGTATGAGAAAATCAGCTGAAGGCGGCTCTGGTAGATCCACCGTTCTGAAATTATGTCCACCGTTCTGAAACTACGTCCACCCGGGGATGGTGTGATTAAAAAAGGGCTAAATTATTCATGCGCCACGCATCAGAGCTTGGCGGCGGCGGCGGCGACATTGGCCACGAAGGCGTTGATCCTCTCGGAGTCCTCCACCAAGGGACTTATGGATAGTGCTCGCCAAGTCAGAAGAAGTCATTTTACTCAAGAAACGAAGATTCAAAGTGCGTTCGATGTCATGTCGAGCACTGTCCATCAGTCCATGCACCGTGGTGGGGACTGATGACTGATGAACAGTGCTCGCCACGAACAGGATGCCAATCGACTAAACATCGGGAGTTCAGCATTTGTTTGATGACGTGGCGAGCACTATCCATCAGCCGCTGCCTTCACCACACCCTCCGCATCGCTGACCCCGCTGGCCACGTCCACCGCGGTCGGTCGGGCGGTCGTGATGGCCTCTGACTACGGCCTTACAATAGTTCTCTGTTCAGCTCAACTTCACCTAGGGCTGTCTTGTGTGTTTTCGTTACTACATTCATTTTCACTTGCAATAAAGACGACATGTACAAGCCGTCTTGTCTATCAAATCACTAGAGCACTTATCCGTCGAATTTGCTGCAGTAAAGCTGATGAGGTAATGAGTGGAAGGCAGGCCCGCTATAAACAGACTCGGGGGCAGTGCCGATGACAGGCTCGGAGGCCCTGCCTCCGACACGTTGTCTGGGTTCAGCCCGCCCGCCAGGATCCACCCCTGGCTAGGGCCTGGCATATATTGCTCGCCACATCACAGGAAGCCATTCAACTCAAGAGACGACGGTTCAACATGCGTGCCGATGACGCGAAAGTTGCATGGCAATGTTACTGATTCACTCAACAGACGCTGGCTCAATCTGTGTGTCGATGATGTGGCGGGCAACGGGCGGGGCAGATATTACTCGCCGCGTCACAGAATGCCAATAAACTCAAACAACGCTGGTTCAAGATGTGTGTCGATGACGTGGCGGGCAACGGGCGGGGCAGATACTGCTCGCCACGTCACAGGATGCCATTTGACTCAAATGACGCTGTTTCAAGATGTGTGACGATGATGTGGCGGGCAACCGGCCTGGCAGATATTGTTTGCCAGATCACAGGGTGCCATTGAACTCAAATGACGCTGGTTCAATGTGTGTGTCGATGACATGGCAGGCGACATCTACCCGGCCCTGCCCCTTGCGGCTGCACCCCCGCGGCACCTTGAGGTTGGTCCAGTCGAACGCCTCGCCGCTGCCGGCGGTCACGCCATCCACCAGCAGCCAGTCGATGGTGCGTCGCGGGCCGCGGGGCAGGGTCAACCGGGCCGAGTTCATCGCAGGTCAGCTCCAGCTCGATAAGGAGTCAGGTTGTGGGGCAGGTTACACTGGGTCGAGATTTAGCAGGTCAGCTCCAGCTTGATAGGATATGAGGTCACAGTCGATAGGCTGTGAGGTCCAAGTTGATAGGAGTTCAACTCCCGCGTGAAGTCAGCTCCAGGTTGATAGAATATGAGGTCTAGTTCTACAGGATGTAAGGTCCAAGCTGATAAGATGTGAGGTCCAGGTTGGTAGGTTGGTGTCCAAATTGTTAGCGTGAGCCGATGCAGGTACACTACTTGTATGAGCAAACAGCGAGGACCTCACCGTGCACCCAGTCCACCGCCGCCAGCCACCCCCTCTCGCCCTTCAGCTCCCCCTCCCTCATCTTCGCCAGCACCTCGTCATCCCCAGGCATGGGTGTCACGATTTCACCCTCTGCCGTGGCGCTCACAGCGTAGATGGCCTTGAGTTTCATGGGGAGCGTAGTCAGCGCGCTGCGGGCTGTGTCACCATGGAGCAGGGCCCTCCGCTCACCATTTCTCAGCTCAACCTCAGCCGTTGTCATCACTGAGACCATAAAAGCACCGAGCGTATCTCACAAAAAGTGCTTACGTTGAGCCGAAACGTGTTCGAGAGAAAGCCCATGCCATGCAACTGCACGTGGTCGATTCCCACCGCGGCGGCCGCGGCTACGATCTCCTCGGCATCGGGGCTTACCGCTCGTCCCCGATTCAGTTCAACTTGACTGTTTGATCATCATGCACCGCTGTACCCTTGCACACTGGCTGTTGACTTGGGCACCTTCGAGGCGAGCCTTCGAGGGACAGACTAACAAATATACTTGCGTGGACAGCGAATATGCCCCCGCCTCGGCAGTCTCGTCCACGAAAACCCCCACGGGGATCGCACCCCCAGCCTTAGCGGCGGCGGCCACGGTGGCGGCCACCTCAAGGCTGATGGAGCGCTTACTCTTAGGCCACAAGATCATCCCGTCGTTAGAGCCTGGCAGACATTACCCACCGCGTCATCGACACGCCCCTTCGCCCCTCGCGCCACTCCTAGCATAGCCCCATAGCCCGTTTCCTCCCTGGTTGATGTGCGCCGTCCCCTGTATACCCTACTCAGTTGCGGAGTAGTTGAACCCTGGTGTAGTTACGAGTAGTTACCACGGCATCCTATGAGTGCCGAGCCCTACCCGACGTATGTCGCGCCCGCCGCGGCGGCCAGGGTGGCGTCCTCTGGGGTTGTGACGCCGCATACTTTGATGAACGGCGCGGGGGAGGCGGCGGCGGCGGCGGTGGTGGTGGTTCGCCGCGCGGTGCGTGCGGTGCGTGAGCGGGCACGGGCGCCGCGCGCGCGGAGAGCGCTGATGGGCGCGGCGGTGGCGGCCGAGACTGCTGACATCTTGGTTGTTGTCGAGGAGCGTGCACAAAAGTTCCTTGAGGGGCGGGCGCTCGGTCGAGAGGGAAGCGGTGAGCGACAACGCTCTGTTACTCCGGTGCGTGAACTGCCTCGCGACCTGCGGACGGGGGGATGTTATGGGGCGCGGCGGCGCGGCTACGGCTGACCAACACTTTGCGGAAGCTGGGGCCGACTCGAAGACCATCTGACGGTTCAGTTGGTTGTTGATTCGAACACGTCATCATTCAGATCTCCAGCGCTATCCACTTTTTCTCCCCTACGAGTAGCTCGACCGCCGCCGAAGCCACACTCACACTCGTGCGCCCCCTCCGCTGCTCCCTCTCCTACCCACGATGTCCTTCGCCATGTCCGCCTCCTGCGCTACCGCCGCCGTGCGCGCGCCTACCGGCGCCCGCACGAGTCGCAGCCCCACCGCCGCCGCCTTCGCCGCCCCGGCATCGGCCCCCCATTCGCGCTCCGCCGTGCGCCTGTCCTTCAAGGGCTCCGCCGCCCCCGGCGCCGCCGCCCTGCGTACTTCATCCACCTCCGCCCGCGCCGCGCCGCGCGCCGTTAACCTCGCCGTGTCCGCCGGCCGCACCCCCATCGAGCGCACCTACATCATGATCAAGCCCGATGGCGTCGAGCGTGGCTACGTCAGTGCCCAGCAACATTGTTCCGCTCTCACCTTACATTGTTCGTTTGACGGGACATAGTACGGATGCCGCACGTCCTCACGGTTGCCACTCCCAACATTCCTCGCTCCCTTCCCATCGTCCCTTCGTCCACGTCGTGCCATTCCCGTATCCCGTGCGTCCATCTTCCCCCGCCGCTCACGCTCTGGCTGGTACCGACGTTGGTACCATCCATCGTAGAACCATCGCTGGTACCACAGGATGCATCGCAACACATGTCCACCAACCAGTATATACTCCCCCCGCCGCTTCGCTCTCGCTGACGCGCCCCCTCCCCCCACGCCCCCCTCTTCTCCTCTCTAATGCATTCGCCCTAAGCACCCTCTAAACACCCCCTGAACATCCTACACACCCCCTTCACACGCCCCAAACACCCC
>Ga0307488_10005354_pt1 | contig 10603 bp, 8 predicted proteins | sample SB02metaG_FD_202248 | JGI IMG/M metagenome (GOLD analysis project Ga0307488, IMG submission 202248) | Sea-ice brine microbial communities from Beaufort Sea near Barrow, Alaska, United States - SB 0.2 | ecosystem: Environmental > Aquatic > Marine > Coastal | place: USA: Alaska | collected 2017-05-06
GTTGTGATTCCCGAGGTTGACTTGGTTTCCTCCGACGGCGCCACGATTGTTAGCGTGCACTGCGGCGGACGGTTCACGTGCGTTGTGTATTCCACCGGCCGCCTGAAGTGCTTCGGCTGGGGAGATAATTACTACCTCGGTTACCGAACCGATTCAAACACAGCCTCCGATGAAACTATCGGCGACGGCGCGGGCGAGATGGGAACGGCGCTTGGGTACGTCCCGCTCGGCGTGGACAAAAACGGCGCGGAACACGAAGTCGCCGGCATTTGCATGGGTAACGGCGCGTGCGTCATTACCAAGGAAACCGGACCAACCAAGACGGGGTGGGGCAAGTCAAAATTCATCTGCTGGTCCAAGAAAAACATGTATGGGCAGTACGGCCCCACAGACGCTCCGCAAAGGTCGATGTCCCACGAGCAGGGAGGCGTTTCGGGACAGGACCGGGTCACCGCGCCTTTGTGGGAAATGGACTTTGGCAACGACGCGGACAACGTAACGCCGTTGACCGTGACGAAGTGTTCGCAATCGCAAGCACACACGTGCGTGATTCTCAGCAACGGTGACTGAGGTGTTTCGGGTACAACAGCGATGGTCAGCTCGGTCTCGGCATTTCCGACCAAACCGCCAAAATCGGGCTTCTCGCGTCGGACTTCACCGACTTGAATAAAGTCGTTGATCTTGGCGACACCGCGGGTGACGGAACTGGCACAAATTACACCGCTAAAGAGGTCCACGCAGGCATCGGGGGCGGCACGTGCGCTATCCGCAGCGACGATAAAGTCGTTTGCTGGGGGTCTAATTCTGTCGGATGTCACGGCTTGAACGGCGGCAAAACATGGAACGGCGGAACCTTCAAACGAGGATTGGGAACGTCTGGATCTCTCATGGGAAACAACCTCGTCATCTCGCAGTTGGGCGTGGGCGGCAGCACTTCTTACAGCGCTGCGAAGTTCGGCGCTTCGTACGGCGCGGATGTAAACAACCACGCGTATTCCATTTGCGTCATAATGACCGATGGCACGGCAAAGTGCCTTGGCTTAAAATTGCTTGCTGGCCAAGACATGACGGGAGGATGGCCATATGAATATCTCGGTGGAAGTGAGGGTGAAATGGTCGATTTGGGTTTCATTAACTTCGGCGGAGATACGGTTGAGACCATCACGACTGGTAAAGATTTCGCGTGCGCCATCATGTCTGACCTTGAAACCATCAGGTGCTGGGGAAGTAACACGTATGGCCAGCTCGGCTATGGAACCACGGATAGTTGGGGAGTGCACCCCTCAACAAACAAGATGGCAAACCTGCCCGCCAAGGTGCTTGTCGGGTCTGGGTACAAATCCGCAACTCCCGGCCCGTGCGTTGCGTCCGGTGTCATCACCAACGGAGCTGCTTCCCCATGCACATCTTCCCTCGCAGGTGGTGCGTCGTGCACGCCTACATGCAACTCTGGCTACACCCTCTCAGGGACCAGATCCTGCAGCGCCGGTACTCTCACGGACACGGCCGCTTGCACTGCCAACGCGTGCGTTGCCACGACATCCTCGAGCGATGACGGGAGTGACGGAAACTTTCACTGCATCAACGGCGGCACTGCTGGGGGGAACACGGGGGCGTGTACGTGCACATGCAATACAGGATACAGTGGAACAAGCTGCCAGACTGCGAACGCGTGCACTGCCTCCTCAACCTCGAGCAAGGATGGGAGCGACAGCAGCTTCTACTGCATCAACGGTGGCACTGTCGGCAACACCACTGGCTCGTGCACGTGCACCTCATGCAACGCCGGATACAGTGGTACCAGTTGCCTGACTGCAGACGCCTGTACTGCCTCCTCAACCTCGAGCGATGACGGGAGTGACGGCAGCTTCTACTGCATCAACGGTGGCACTATTGGTGGTACAGCTGGCTCTTGTACGTGCACGACATGCAACGCCGGATACAGTGGTACCAGTTGCCAGACTGCGAATGCGTGCACTGCCTCCTCAACCTCGAGCAAGGATGGGAGCGACGGCACTTTTCACTGCATCAACGGTGGCACTGTCGGCAACACCACTGGCTCGTGCACGTGCACCTCATGCAACGCCGGATACGGTGGTGCGAGCTGTCAGACCGCCTCTCCCACTCCCCCGCCTCCCGCAGAGGACGATGCAGAAGTTGCGCTACCATCGCCGGTCGCGCCACCACCGCCACCCGCAAGACAGGTTGCTTGCTTTTCGTATGTTTGCGTTGATTCGTCGGCACCGACTCGCGACGCGCGCGCAGTACTGTTTGCGCTTGTGTTTTTAGCTCTGGCGTTATGAGCTGACGACTTGTGGCGCCAAAATCACCGCGCCGTTTGTTTTCGTCAACTTTCACCTTGCCGTGAGGGCAGTGGTTGCATAGCGCGCAGTCCTTTTTCAGCTCGCCGTGAGGGCAGGGGCTGCATGCCACGCAGTTAGCTTTCACAGGGCAGGGGGTGCACTATATGTAAATTGACACTATTACCTTTACCTTAACACCTTCAACTCACAACCGTCTTCATCGCTTCCGCATCGCCCTGCGCACGAACTCCTCGCCCCGTTTACTTTTCAGCCACTTGTTGATGTCCGATTTCCCGCGCAGGAGCATCTCGCGAAGATTAGCCTCGTCCGCGGGGATGAAGGTGTTTATCCTGGCCAGTGGTTTTGACGGCACCAAATCCGCGCTCCAGGACGCGATGTCATCCAGGTCCAGTCCTATTTTCAGCGAAGTTGAACACAGCGCGGGCAGGTTGTTCGTCACGCCGCCGTCCATACAGATCATCCCGCGGTGCACACAAACCCCGGGGTGCGTCCAGGTTGGGATGTACTGCGCCGCGATCACCGCGTTGATCAAATCGTCTCGCGACTTGAATGAAGTTTGCAAATGGTTGTGCGGTACGGGGAACATGCTCGATATCGATATCCAAAGCTTGCCTTGCACAATTAAGTGCGCGTTCTCAGGCAAAGTTGTGTGCAGTAGGTACCGGCAAAACTGCCCGACACAAGTAAGGTGTCCTAACAAATCGTGTCTGTACGCCTCCGCGATCGCCGGGATGTGCGCCCAGATATCCGCGGGGTGGACGCCGCAAGCTGTGATTGTAAAAGAAAAGTGTCAGTCCTTTCGTAATGTTCTTAACTTGTATGAGCAAACAGTCTACTTGTGATGTATGTAGTTGTAACAGTTATTACTAGTAGTACACTCAAACAGTCACAGAGGGGCAGTAAACAATGTTGGGATTTGGGAAACACAATACGTACCGGCGACTGTCGCGACTAGCGCGCCGATGCTGGCCCCTGAGAACTTGACGTTTCGCAAGCCCTCCTTTCCAAGTTTGTCGAACAACCCCCAGTACACCCCTAAGTGGTACCACGTCCGGAACCCGCCTCCGCACATGGCGACTGACGCTTCGCCATCCCCGATTCTTTGCACGAACTTTGGTTTCCACAGCGGTCGCCGTGCAATCTCCCAAAACAATATCCAAAACACCAACCAGCACCCCAGCGCGATGTTCACGGGCACGCTGAATACAACGCGACACGCAGTGAGCACGACGCTTTGTGTTTTTGGTCGCACGTGCGGATTGCGGCACGGGAAAAGCACGGCGTGCAGAGCAAGATTGACGAGGTACAAGCATGTGAGAAACGAAACGAGCTCGGGGAGGTGGCCATCCAAAGCCCAAGCCCTGGCACTGGCACGATCCGACATGCCGCAAGCTCGCAGCAGCTGAGCTGGCACAAATCTCAAGGCCCGAGACACTGCCCTGCCATGCAGGCAACAGTGGTGCGCGAAGCACGAGCGCACGCAAATAAAACCAAACAGTTTTCTTGGCAAAGCACCTCTCGTTTCCTGCTTAAAACTTTGCCACGTCACTAATGCTCACTTCAGCTGGCACAGGGTTGCGGTACCTTCGGCCCGGGGACCTTGTCCGCGTGTGCGCGTGTGTTTGGCCACGCGCGCGATGGCGTGCTTCGCGGCGGCCCCAGGGCGGGCGTGGCTTGGAAACGCACCAAGGGTCGTGTCGTCCGGTCGAAGCAAGGGTGGGAACAAAACGAGGTTGGTAACAGGCCGATTGCGTCGACCGAGCGCACGCCAACCGGTCTGCCACGCCTTCCCCCCCAGCGAGCTCGCGCAACTCGCGTTGCGCGATGACTACGACCCGGTTGTTTTCCTGTTCTGCGCCAACGCGTTGTTCCTTTCCGTGGTGCTGAACGTCCTGAACTTCGGCCTCGATCGCGACCCAACATCCGGGGACATCTCTGTGCCGCCCGGCGGAGTGCGCGAGATGTTCGCTCGCACCAAAAACGGACTGGTAAAGTCATTCAGTTCCTACGCCAAACTACCGTTGTTCATGCAGTACCCGGTGTTCATGACCCCGGAGCTAACCGCCGCGGTGGGGGAGCTGAAGGTTGCGAAAAAGAACGCGTTCAACGCGAGGGGCACGCCGGCGGCGCGGGAAACGGCGGAGGCGTTTCAGTGCGCGCGGAGAAAGTGCGTCGGGCTCGGGTTATCAGAGGACTCGTCGCTGCTCGCGTCAGCCTCAGCGGAGGAGAAACCGTAGTTGTTATAATAATATGTCATGTGAGGTAATACGCAGTCACTCTGGACAACTATATCACACTCATGTTTCAGGTCAAGCCCTGTATATCGTACCATTTCAACACTACAACCATCAAAAAAGAGATTACAAAAGTCGACCCCTCCTAATTTCCCGGTTTCGACCCGATACTCGTATCGGCATCCCCCGACGCGCGCTTGAATCCCTGGTAGGTTTTGTGAAGCACCTGCTGCAGGGTGTTTCTTAGTGTGGCGGGGTAGAACGGCTTGGACATGCTGCCGTTCATCCCAGCTTCCTTGACCTTGGCGGTGTACTCTGGCCCGACGTTGGCGCTGAGCCCGACGATGACGTGCGCTTTTCGGCGTTTCTCCAAATTTTCCGTCTTCGCGTAAAACGTTTTTTCAAACTCCCGGATTTTAACCGTCGCCTCCGCGCCGTCCATCACGGGCATCATCATGTCCATCAAAATACAGTCGTAGTTCCCCAGCCCAGCGTTCAGGCGCTCGATGACCATCTCCACGGCTTCTTTCCCGTGATTCGCGATGTTGATGTCAGCGCCCGCTTTGACAATAGAGTACTTGGCCATCTGCTGGTTCATCAGGTTGTCCTCCACCAGCAAAACAGACATCCCGGCAAGGTCGCCGGGGGAGTCTTTTTTAGGGGCGGTGTGGGCCCTACTAGTGGTAAGATTAGTGTTGTTAGCACTGTTACTGCCTCCAACCGTATCCGCCCCGTCCGGCTTCTCGCTGCTCGAGCGCGACACGGACGAGTCCCTTCTTTTATCTTTCTCCACGCGCCGGCGCTCGGAATCCACCGCCGCGTCGATCTCGGCCGAGTCCATGCTTGTCCGGCCCAAGTTCTCCACAGTGTTCACGGCCGCGTTGACCCCCGCGGCTTCTAAACGTTCCTGGAGCTCGTTGTGGTCCCCCGATGCGATTGAGTCGTGCAGCCACTCCGAGTTCGAGGACAAAACCTTTTCGTTCGCGCCGCCCTTACTCGCGAGTTTCGTGACGGCTTTTAAAAGGTCCGAAGGTTTCACCGGCTTCAACACAAACTGCACGTTGGGTTCGTCGGGTATCGTCCTGTGAAGCTCCATTAGTTGGTAGGGGAGGCCTAGCACTAACAAACCAACCGGGTGTTCCGGGGTTTGCGCCCTTACGAACTCAAGCGCGTGCGCGGCGCCGTCCACGCTGGCGAGCACGATGGCGCTCCCCAACCCCGAGGCTTGGGTGATTTTCTCGCCGACGTCTACAAGGCGCTGCGCCGTGACGTAGTGCACTCCGGGCCTCGCGCCGAAGCACTTGAAGATATTCCCCACGTGCTTCCTGGTGTTGTCGTTGACCGAGGGGTGGAACAAGCATCGCGCGTTCGGAGGGAGCCGGTCGTGCGGGCCGTCGTCCAAGGTATCCTCCACAAAATCATCCGTCTCGTTTGCGTCGTGTGTTGAGCCTTCAAATCCGTCAACCGACACGCGCGGCGTGCCGACCGAATGCGGCGCGTCGAACTTGTGATTGTGAACGAAAAGGGACAGTCTTTAGTAATGTGTATGAGCAAACAGTCGCAGTAATCGGGCCGAACAGGGTTTGGATTTGGGAAAGGCCCAATCATACCTTGAAGAAGAACCGGGTGTACTCGTTTTCGATGGACTCAAAGTCAATGTTCCCGCCCATGCACTCGATTATTGCTTTGGTGATCACCAAACCGAGGCCGGTGCCTTTGACGTTCGCGGCGGTGTGGTCCGCGGGCTGGCAAAACGGCACGAACAGCGCGTGTTGTTTGTCCGCCGGGATACCGACGCCGTTGTCCTTAACCTCGAACGAGAGTTGCGAGGTGTTGGGCTTGTCCGGAACGGGCCGGATATCAACGGTGAACTGCACGAGCGCGGTGCGCGCGTCTTTCACGTTTCCGCAGCCTTGTTGAGCGTCCACAGTACGCCCGTCAACGTTTGAGCTGAATTTAATCGCGTTGTCCACCAGGTTAATGCAGCACTGTCGTAAACGGAAAAAATCCCCAACGAACTTGGTGTTGAAGTGTTCAGGTTGGTTTATGAGCATCAGGAGCTCGACCCCACGCGAGCTCGCTTTTTGCGAAATGTCCGTGACCTGCTCGATGAGCTGTCTTATGGTCCACACGTCCTCTGAGAGTTCGATGCTGTCACTCGAGCCGCTACTCCCGTCCTTTGCGCCCTCGAACTTTGCGAAATCCAAAATCTGGTTAATCAAACCAAGCAGCGCCTCCGCCGACGTCAGCGACGCTTTGATGAACGAGTTCGTGAAATCCGTGAGCTCACCAGATTCCATGGCTAAAGTGTTGAAGCCGATTATACTGTTCAGCGGTGTCCTTAACTCGTGCGTGATGTTGAAAAAGAACGCCCTTTGTACGTTTGACATGTGCACGGCGAAGCTCGCGCGTCGGTCGTCCAAGGCTTCGATGAACCGCAGCGACCCGGCGCTGTGATTGTAAAAGAAAAGTGTCAGTCTTGTGTTGGGCGATGTATGGGGTATGGGTGTACTGTATGGGCAAACAGTACACTTGTGTTGTATGTAGTATACTTCCTTTTAATGACTAGTGTAGTCGTCCAGGGGCAGTAAACAGTGTTGGGATTTGGGAAAGGCCCAATACGTACCTGATCACGAGCGAGTACGTGAACTTCGTTAAAACGTCGTTGTACAGGTACAGGTCGTGCTGCTGCTTGCAGTTAAGGTGGCCGTACTCGGTGAGGAAGTATATCGTCGGGTAACCACTCCAGGCGACGCACTTTAGGACCGCTATTACGATCAGTCGGCCTTTGTCGAACACGCCCATCTTGGCAAACCTCAGAATATCGAGAAGCGCGGAAACGGAGTGGCCGATGACGTAGAAAAAGCTCGCCATGCTGATTCCCAAAAAAAACACCCGCTCGAACCCGGCGGTAAGCGGCATCACCAAGCCGCACAGAAGCATCAAGAGATCGACGGCGATGAGGAGCTGGCGGTTCGCGGGCTGGTACCCGGTGAGCTCTATGGATATTTCTTTATCTTTGGAAGATTTCCTCGAAGAATCAATTTCCTTCTCCTGCGCTGTTTTATCTTTCCTCGGCAGCGCCGCGAACGCGTACGCGTGTAAGTTCTGTACTACTAGCAGTAAAACAGGAGTGGTGAACATCCACTCCAGTTGTCGCAACCCCGAAAACGAAACCGTTCCGCTCGCCGCGTGCACCGCGCCGCCGTACACGACGTACCAGTCACGGCCTTTCCACATCTCGTAATGCGTCCACGCCGCCACGGCGCTGATGAATGCGACTTGAAGGTTAAGTTTGCACTTACTCGCGTGCGCGGACCACGCCGCGGCGTTCAGGTTGAACGCAAGGGCGGTGGCGAAAATCAACGTCGCGCATAGCGCGTCGAACTCCGCGACGTGCTCCTGTGGGCCGCCCGGCGTGGAGCCTGTGATTGTAAAAGAAAAGTGTCAGTCATGTATGGGAAAACAGTCTTGGGATTTGGGAAATACAAACGTACCGGGAAGAAAACTCGTCACGGAAGACGGGGCGAGCGCGGTGTACCAGCCTCTTAGCTGGTTGTTTAGGACGACGAAGAGACCGAAAAAGACTGGCGGTAAAAAGGTTAGGAAGGGGGATGAGGGGACACGCAGGGTTAGCGGGGTAGCGAGTACGGCGGGCGGTGGATGGCGCGAAAAGCAGGCAACAATGGCTCGATTCGTTGCGTGTCTGTGAATCCGGGGGATCGTTCCTCTCGCGACCGAGTAACTTCCAACGCACCGAGCAGTTTCGCGGGGTTCACCGAAGGTAGACTCTCGGCGAGCACCAACGGGTGGACATTCTCCGAGGACGACATGCGCGCGGTCGGGGTACGCGTGACCAGGAGTGGGCGACAATGCTGACGCGGAAACCCTCGTCACCAAAATTAACAAAAAATAACGCCTCGAAAAACAACGACATGTGCCGCCTTCGTCGCTTCGAGAACGAGGACAAAGAGCTCTGAGAGCATACACGCGCCCACAACGACGCTGCGCGCATATCGCATGATATGTTGTCCCTGCCAAGCATGGACGACACGGAGCATACATCGAGCACTAGCCTCGTCGAGATCCTCTCCTCCGTTCACGGGCGGCAACGACGCCAAGAGCGTCTCATCAACATGCGTGATCTGAAGGCTGCGGTGAAGTACGGCAAGAAGGAGGCCAACGTGAGCTGGCAAGGAATCAAGAACTGGAAGTACACCTTCGCGGGCATTGTGTTCATCACGGATGAGACCAGCATACGCGAGATTACTTCTTGGGTACTCCCCGCGTTCGGCTTCGATGTTCCTTTGGTTCACATCACAGAAGGGATGCACCGAGAACACACAGACGCGGTTCGTGCCTTGCAAGACAAAAGCTTGTGGACGTCGCACACCGTCATCGTCGTAGACCAGAGTGGCTCGATGCGAAAGACGGATGTCGAGGGTGGAGCGACCCGATCGGACGCGGTGTGGATCACTTTGGCACTGACTTGGGTGCAGGACGAGATCCTCGCTGGAACTCGAACGAGCACTGACGTTTTGTCAGTCGTCAGCGTGAGAAACAACAGCGAACTGATCGTGGACACAGAGCCCGTGGACTGGTTGTTGTTCAACAAGCTTATTGCGTTCCTACGTACCTCGATGCCAGGGGAGCATGACAACTATGTGCAGGCCATCAATCTCGCGGAGAAGTGTCTGATGAGGAACACGGTGGGGAGCTGTGCGCTGGCGTTGCTGTTTTTTTCTGACGGGAAGCCAAGTGATAAATACAAAAAGCTCCCCACCGCCACGAAAATGCATTTGGAACTGTACGAAGAGAGCGAAAAGAGAGCGATGCTGATAGAAGCGCTAGACGACGCGCGTGAAGAGGAGATTGCCGGTCGCATCGGTGCGCTCGCTTCGCGTTTCGGCCGGCGACTCACCGTGGGTAACATCGGTTTCGCTGCACCTTCAGAAGAGTTCTCAACGCTTCAAGCCATGACCGATGCGTGCGCGGCGTATCAATGCCAAGCGAGCTTCCACAAGCCGACGCTGACGGCGCAGTCGCTGCACAGTATCCTGACCGGTCTTTCTTCCACGCTAACGAATACAAAAACCGAGCTCACCGCCATAGGTGGTTCGAAGCAAAGAACGGTTCGCGACGTTCGGCGAGAGTCGCAATTCCAGGTGACTGAGGAGACTGTCGTGACTGAACAGGACTGGTGGTCGTACTCTCGTGAAGACATCATTGTCCGACAAGTGTGGGGGGGGCGTAGACGGCGAGGATGGAGCACGACGAAAAAGCCCATTCACCCAGATGCGAATGGCGTCGCGATGAGGAACCAAATCTTCGGCGAGGGTGCTGAACGGATTGTCAGCAAGTTCCGCGAGTTTGACGTTACCGGAAAATTCGTCGGGCCTTGGATGGTCGCGAAGCAAAACAGGTTCATCTACGACGAGAACGACGAGGACCATGCACAGTTCCACCGATCATTTTGCTCTACTCAACAAACCGCGGAACGCATTGCCCTGAAGTTCAACGAGCGCCTCGCCACGATCCCGGGAGTGACCTCAAGCACGCCGCGGATTAAGTTCCTGGACTGTCAAGTGTACTTGATATATGACGTGAACCTAGGCGTGATGGGCGTTCTTGTTGAGAAAATGCTGGACGTTTCGAAGTACAAGAAATGGAACAGCAACAACGGATACGTCGACGGCTTGACAGGTGTTCCCGATGCTGTTCCTGATGTCCCCGATGAGGAAACCCCCATCGAAGGGGTGTTCGCTTCACTCGACTTGGGCGCCATCGCGGAGGGTGACGAAGAAGAGGAGAGCGAGAGTGACGAGGAGTTGCTGGAGGAAGATACTCGGGACTTGACACGCACGACGGCGAGTGATCGTCGCGTCGGCGTCAAGTTCACCGTGGCGGATATTCCCCAGGCATTTTCGTGCTTTGCATGCAGTCAATCGGGCCGTAGGTACCTGGTGTGCGATTTGCAGGGTGTCCTGGATGAGTCAAGCGAGACGCCGTGTTTCGAGCTCACCGACCCGGTGATTCACTACCGCA
>Ga0307488_10005357_pt1 | contig 10600 bp, 11 predicted proteins | sample SB02metaG_FD_202248 | JGI IMG/M metagenome (GOLD analysis project Ga0307488, IMG submission 202248) | Sea-ice brine microbial communities from Beaufort Sea near Barrow, Alaska, United States - SB 0.2 | ecosystem: Environmental > Aquatic > Marine > Coastal | place: USA: Alaska | collected...
GGTTTAGTACAATTAAGAACAGATGATTATTTATTATGTAGATGTACACATAAACCTAATCCATTTCCTTATAATAATGCTTGGGTTGATCAGATAGGTAATTTTGATTATGTAGATGTTATCGCTAATATAATAATTAAAATGGTAATAGAAAGGTTAAGTGGTTTATATAATGTTGGTACTGAGATTAAAACAATGTATGAAATTGCATCCGAAACTAGGGTGGTGGGTAAAATTTTAACACCGCCACATGTACCTAAAAATCAAACAATGAATTTATCAAAACTATGGAAAGTAATAACGACATAAAACCATTTTTTTCTATTGCAATACCTACATACGGTTATAATGGAAGGGGTGCGGAATTTTTAGAACATAGTTTAGAAATAATATTGAATCAAACCTATAAAGATTATGAAATTATACTTTCTGATCATAGTACCGATGATACTATAAAAAATGTGTTTAACAGATGGAAAAGCGAGTTAAATATTAAATACTACAGCAACGATGTGGGTAGAGGAATTATATCACCTAATATCAATAATGCTATGAAGTATTGTAATGGTGAATGGATTAAGGTGTTATTTCAAGACGATTTTTTATATGATGAAAATTCGTTACAATTGCAATTTGATTTTATAGAAAAAAATGCAGATACTTCATGGTTAATGACCACTTTTTACCATAGTAATGATGGAAAAACATTTTACAGATTGTATCACCCAGTATGGAATGATTTAATATGGACGGGTAACAATACTATGGGTTGTCCAAGCGGGTTGACAATTAAAAATAAGTCTTTACTTTTATTTGATGAAGGGTTAAATTGGTTAATGGATGTGGATTATTATAAAAGAATGTTTGATATTCATGGTAAACCTAAAATTTTAAACTTAATAACTGTGGTTAATAGAACTTGGGGTGATAGATTAACTGACACTATACCACAAAGTTTAAAAGACACAGAATTTAATAAACTAAAAAAAATATATGCTTAACTTACCTGATATAACATTAATTGCCCTAACTAGTGTAAGGGTAGAAGAAACTATTAAGGCTTTAGAATATAGTTGTAACGGTATTAATTTCGGAGATGTAAAATTAGCATCTGACATTAAACCAAACAATATACCTTCTACCATAAAACACGAATATACTGAAAAAAGTGGTAGTATCGATGAATGGAATTATAACATAATTTATAATTTATCTAAACACATTAATACTGACCATATGATATTAATACACGATAACGGGTTTATTGTAAATCCTGATCAATGGAGAGATGAATTTTTAGAATATGATTATATCGGTGCACCTTGGCCGTTACCTAGAGATGATTTTTCTTATAAAGATAACGAAGGAAATGTAATTAGGCAAGGAAATAGTGTATCTTTAAGGAGTAAAAAATTATTAGATGTACCGTTAAAGTATAATTTAGAATGGAAACCATTTCATGGTTATACTAATGAAGATGGTTTTATATGTGTTAATTACAGACATAAATATTTAGAAGATGGTTGTAATTTTGCGGATATAGATGTTGCCAAATACTTTTCCAAAGAGACTGAAATAACTGAAAATGTAAGTATTGAACCATTTGCATTCCATAATTACATTGGTAAAAACAATAAATACCCAAAATTTTAAAGTAAGTATAAAAAATAATCTATAAATTATGGTAAATAAAGTATCAAACCTACTTCTGAAATATAAAACAGATAAACACTATGGATCAATTGAACCAGCGCTAGGTCACTATTATGGCGATTCCTACGATGAAATATTTGGAAATTTTAATAAAGAAAATAGATTAAATATCTTAGAAATCGGAATTCAAAAAGGTGGTAGTTTGTTGGCGTGGAAAGAATACTTTGTAAATGCCAATATAATCGGTGTTGACATAGTTGACTCTATATTACCAGAATATAGGTGTGATGATATAAAATATATCATTTCAGACATCAAAAGTTCAAGAGTAAAAGATATAATCGGTGATAAAAAATTCGATATCATTATCGATGACGGTAGTCATTTTTTATCAGATGTTTTATTTGTCGTCTCAAGTTACTTAAATACGTTAAATAGTGGTGGTGTGTTAATTATTGAAGATTGTCAATCTCCAGAAAAATGGGTAAATGAAATAACAAAGTTGGTAACCAACGAATTTACATTGTCAACAAAAGACATGAGAAGTGTAAATGGTCATTATGATGACTTTTTGATTGTAATAAATAGAAAATAATATGTATTTAGAACCAACATATATTAGAGACAACGTTGACTACTCATTTGGTGATCAATCTGGTCGCGGGATACTTAATGGGTATATGAAAGATGCTAACATAAGTAACCAAGAATTCCTAAACAAAGTAAAAGAAGTGTCGATGGTTAAAAAGTATCTGACGATATTCATTGATAATATTCGTTTATATCAAAGGGATGGTATTAGAGATACGGGTATGGAAGAATACCTACCATCCGCAAGAGAGCACAAAAGAAATGTTTTAACGGATTTGTGGTCAAGAAATGACTTACTTAAACTATGTGGGTTACTACCACATATTAAATTTGTTATTTTTACTGGTTTCGAGGATAATTGTATTGATGAATTTATATGGGATAAAATACCAGAAAATGTTATAGGGATATACGCATCAAACTCAATAACGTTTGGTGGTAAAGTTCACCCCATACCATACGGTGTACAGAGAAAATTAAGTCATTCAGATGATAGGCATGAAGTATTATCTGACGTAGTGAATTATTACGAATCAGAACCAACAAAATTATTATATGTGAACCATTCTGAAGGTACATACCCTAAAGAAAGAAATGGTTTGAGTGATCTATTTATTAATAACTGGTCTACCGTTAATAATGTAACTAATACCCATAATAATTATCGTAATTATTTACATGAGATTAAAAACCATAGATTTATGATTTGCCCAAGTGGTAACGCTATTGGGTGTGAGTGTTCTAGAGATTGGGAAGTGATTTATATGAGAAGAGTCCCTATTGTAAAACGTTCTGACTATCTCGTTAACATATTTAAAGATATACCGGTGTTATTTGTGGATAAATTTTCTGACGTGACTGAAGAATTATTAATAAAGAACAACCATTTATATGATAAAATGAAGACTTTTGATTTAGGGTCTTTAGACTTTAAAGTGTTGTTCGATACCATCTTAAAAAAAATAGACAATGATATCAACTGATTTAATAGGTAGAATGGGGAACCAAATGTTCCAATATAGTTTGTGTAGATTAATAGCAGAAAAAAACGGTTTTAATTTTCACATACCGCCCAATGGCGGGTTATCTTGTGAAGGACATAGGTTAAGTAATTTTTTCCCTGACATTAATATGGGTACTATTGATGGTGAGATAAAAAATGTGTATCGTGAAAATGGAGGGTACGACCCTGACATATTAAACCAAACAGACTTCACAAAAATTAATGGATTCTTCCAGTGTGGTGGTTATTATGATAACCACCATAATATAATAAAAAAATGGTTTACTATAAACGTAGATGATAAAACTATTGCAACAATAAAAAAATACCCTATAGATAAATATTGTTTTATACATGTACGTGGAACTGATTATATAAATTCCCAAGAATGGTTTTTACCAAAAAAATACTATTTAGAGGCTATGGGTGAGGTTAAAAAAATAAATAAAGATATAATGTTTGTTGTTATAACAGATGATATAGAATCTGCTAATAATGTACTACCAGAATTAGATATTATAAGTAATGATATGATGGTAGATTTTAACTTATTATACCTTTCAAGATACGCTATAATATCCAACTCAACGTTCTCTTGGTGGGCTGCATGGTTATCTAATAAAGATATATCGATAGCACCCAATTGTTGGATTAACTATAATAGACAGCAACTAGGGTCTTTCCCACCACACATTCAAACAAATAGATTTAAATTTATCTAATGGAAAGGTTAAAATTAGAAAATATAACACTCATTGCTTTTACTTCGATACGTTTAAGTGATACAATTGATGCATTGATGTATAGTTCTAAAGACATCGATTTCGGATCAGTTAAATTAGTTTCTGACATTAAACCAAATAACCTACCACCATTAATTACACATGAATATTGTGATAAAATGTCTAATATTGATGAATGGAATCGAGCAATGGTTTATGATTTACATAAATATGTTGACACAGATTTTGCAATCTTAATTCATGATGATGGTTTTATCATTAATCCTACGTCATGGGTGCCAGAATTTTTAGATTATGACTATATTGGTGCACCCTGGGGACATAAACATTTATTAGATAGTAAAGGTTCAATAATTAGGGTGGGTAATAGTGTTTCATTAAGGAGTAAGCGATTAATGGAATTACCAACAAAGATGAATATGAAATGGGAACGTTTTGATAATAATTTTAATGAAGATATGCAAATTTGTGTGGTAAATAGGGATATGTTTTTAAGTGAGGGTATCCGATATGGTGATTTTGAAATTGCAAAATATTTTTCACATGAAGAATATTTTGCGGAGTTCGGTGACATTAAACCTTTTGCGTTCCATAATTTTGGTGGTGTAAATAATAAATACCGAGAATTAATTAATAACAACAATATAAAATGATTACAACAAATTTAACGGGTAATTTAGGTAACCACATGTGGCAATATTCTGTGTGTAGAACTGTTGCAGAGAAACTAGGTTATGACTGGGGAATAGATCCGTCCCCCTCTAACGACTACCATCAAGGTAATAGTCAAATGACATTTATGGATGTTGATTTTGGTAAATCCGTTACAGGTATAACTCAGGATTTTCATGAAAAGTGGCAATTTTATGAGTCTAAACATGAAAAGGTTTGGTTTAATATGTTAGATGATAGATTATATGGTATTGCAGATAATACTAGACTACTTGGTGATAATGGTGCTGTTGGCGGAATTTACCAATGTGAAGATTATATTATAGATAGAAAAAAAGACATACAAAAATGGTGGAAAATAAAGGGTGAACATAAAGAAAAGTATGATAAACAACTAGAAGAAATGGGTGTTGTTTTAGATGAAAATTTATGTGTTATAAATTTTCGTGGTGGTGAATATAGAGGGATACCAAATGTATTACTTAGAAAAGAGTATTGGAAGGATTCTGTAAATCATATGTTATCAATTAATAAAGACATGAATTTTTTAGTTGTTACGGATGATGTATCATTTGCTAAAAGTTATATAGGTTTAGATATAAGAACAATTCATGTTGATATAGGTTTTGATTTTTATGTGGTTAACCAATCAAAGTGGACAATCATATCTAATTCAACATTCTCTTGGTGGGCGGCTTGGTTAAATGAAAAAACAAATAAAATTATTGCACCTAAATACTTCAATGCACATAATTTAAGTGATGGGTATTGGTCACTTGGGTCAATATATACTAGGTGTTTTGATTACATCGATCGAAATGGTAATGTATCCGATTATGATAGTTGTAAAAAAGAGGCTATCGAATATTACAAAAATAAAAATATAAAATATAATTAATAATATGAAAATTTACGACTGCTTTCAATTTTTTAACGAATTAGATTTGTTAGAAATTAGGTTAGAATTACTATATGACCATGTAGATTACTTTGTCATTAGTGAATCAAACAAAACCCACTCAAATAATGATAAACCATTTAATTTTTCTGATAACAAAGATAAGTTATCGAAATATATAGATAAGATTATCTACATAACAGAACCAATGCCTGAAGAAATATATAAACCTACCCAAAAAGACGAAACCTCTAAATATAATTTAGGTTATAATAAAATTATGGATATTTTTAATGTTGAGAGTGAGAATGGGTTAAAAAGTTACCCAACATTTGCTAGGGATTATATTCAACGTGAATTTATCAAATTAGGGTTAGTTGAGTGTCTACCTGATGACATTATTTTAATATCTGATTTAGATGAAATGCCCCACCCAGATATTATTGATACTATCAGAGAAAATAATTTAATTAATCATGTTGTTATGATGGATTGCCATAACTTCTACATAAATAACCTATGTCACACAAATTGGTATGGAACAACATCATTTAAGTACTCTGACATAGAAGACGTTTCTTTAACTCATTTTAGGACTGCTTGTAAGGGTGAAGGGTTTGTTAAAATGTTTGATGGTGGTTGGCATTTAAGTTTTGTTGGTGGCATTGATAGGATTAAGGAAAAGATTAAAGGATATTCTCATCAAGAATACAATAATAACCATATTTTATCATCTATCGAGGGTAAGATTAATGGTAATTCAGACCTTTTCGGTAGAACAAATAACACATATAGAGATGGTATACAAGAATATTTTTTTGACAATATGAAGAAAATAGATATAGAAACCTATACATACCCAAAAAAAATATTATCATTAATAAAAGATAAGTTCCCTTATTTAATTAAGGGGTAAATTAAAAAAAATAAAGAAATATGAAAAAAATAGTAATAACAGGTGGGTTAGGGTATATAGGTACCGAATTATGTAAACTCTATTCTGGGGAATCTAGGTATAGTGATATCACAGTAATTGATGATAGATTTGTGTCTGAACGCGTAAAACAATTAAGAGAATATGGTATTAACTTTGTTCAGTCATCGATATTAGATGTAGAAGTATTAACCAAATATTTGTCTGATGCTGATGTTGTTATACATTTAGCTGGAATTACAAATGTTGCTTACACAAAAACGGAATCTAATATAGAAAAAGATAAGGAAATTACAGAGGTTGGTGTTCAAGGTACGCGAAACGTAATTGAGTGTTCAGGTAAGGATACAAAAATTCTATTCCCATCGACACATGTAGTGTATGAGGGATTTAATGAAACAAAGACTGATATAGTAGAAAGTGTTTCACCTTGCCCAGTATTAACATATTCTGCAGGTAAAGTACAATCTGAAGAAGATTTAAAAGATTCTAATAAGAACTATGTTATATTACGTTTAGCTAGTGTATATGGATACTCAACTGATACGATGCGTATTAACATTATGCCAAACTTGTTCTCAAAAATAACATCACAGGACAGTACAATAAAAATGTTCTCTGGTGGAGTTCAGTTAAAAAGTTTAGTCCCATTAATTGACGTTGCAAGGTGTTTTAAATTTATGGCAGAAACAAATAACAACAAAGAAACATACCATTTGTCAAAAGAGACAATGACTGTAAAAGAAGTTGCCGAATTATGTAAGGAGATTAACCCCAATTTAACATTAGAATCTACAGATGATGAGATTCCAAACTTAGGGTACACAATATCAAACAAAAAACTATTAGACACAGGATTTACGTTTCAACATAACATTAAAGACTGTTTAACTGAAATGATAGAGAATTGGTCACCTACACAAAAACCAGAAGATTTAGAATATATTATAAGGGGTGATAAAGAGTTTATTGATGATAGGGGAAAAATATCAAACTACGAATTGATTGAACCTATCAATTTAATTGGGTATATTGAATCAGTTGCAGGAAGTGTTAGGGCTAACCACTATCACCCAATACAAGAACAACAATGTTTATTAATTAAGGGTAAATATGTAAGTGTTATAAAAGATTTATCGGATCCAAATGCAGTTATAGAAACTAGATTAATTAAGGAAGGTGATATCGCAGTTATTAGGCCAAATGTTGCACACACAATGGTATTTTTAGAAGATTCTATTTTCTTAAATTTAGTGCGTGGAGAACGTGAACATGAAAATTATGGGGTTACCCATACAATACCATATAAATTAGTTGATGAAGAATTCAGACAACAACTTGTAGATGGGTATAAGACTGAATGTAGGTGCTGCGGTAACATTCACATGAAGAAAGTTATATCATTAGGCAAGTCACCAATGGCAAACAACTTATTAGACTCCAAAGACGATTCTTTTGAGAAGTTCCCATTAGAAATGGATTATTGTTCAGAGTGTCATAACTCTCAACTAAACTACGTAGTCCCCGCAGGTAAAATGTTTGACAACTATCTATATGTATCATCTACTTCATCATCATTTAGAAAACATTTTGAAGATGCTGCTACCAAATACATAGACAAATTCAAACTAGATGAAAAATCATTAGTTGTAGATATAGGTTCAAATGATGGAATTGCTTTAAAACCATTACAGGATAAAGGTATTAAGGTAATCGGGGTAGAACCCGCCACTAACGTATCAGAGATTGCACGTGATAACGGTATATCGACAATTAACAGTTACTTTGACGAAAATACATTTAAAGGGTTAGATGGTACCGTTGATTTAGTAACTGCTTCTAATGTGTTTGCACACGCAGACGACTTAAAAGGTATCACAAAAAATGTGTTTAAACTATTAAAAAATACGGGAACATTTGTGGTTGAGGTTCAATATTTGTTAGACACCATTAAAGATTTGACGTTTGATAACATTTATCACGAGCATGTTAATTATTGGTGTGTAACATCAATCACAACATTCTTTAACCGATTAGGTTATAGTGTAAGCGATGTTGAACATATAGATACGCATGGTGGATCCATAAGGGTATATGTTGAGAATAATTTGGCGCATGTTAAAGATAGCGTTCAAGAATTTAAGCAAAGAGAAGAAGAATTTGGTTTAACGGATTATTCTAAATATAAAGACTTTGCTAAAAGAGTTAAAACGTGTAAAACAAACGTACTTAAAAACATCAAGCACCTTAAAGACGAAGGTAATACATTAATTGGTTACGCATCACCAGCTAAGGCAACAACTGCTTTAAATTATTACGGTATAACAGACAATGATATTGACTTTATTGTTGAGGACAATAAATTAAAACATAATAAAATTGTGCCAGGAACGAATATCCCAATTAAACCTAAAACTGAAATTAATGGAAATAACATGAAGGTGATTATATTAGCATGGAACTTTGCGGACGAAATTAAAAAACACAATAAAGACTTAATTGATAGTGGTATCGAGTTTATTAACATCAAAGATTTACAAGATGAGGACTTCACAATTAATAATAAATTAATTAGTGACTATGTTAAACACTAAAATAAATAATTTTTTAGAAAACAATAAAGACGATTATCACAAATGGTTAATTAATAATAACTATGGTGGTGTACATATTAAATTATTACCTTATTTATCTAAGATTGATAATGGGTTTTTTGTTGAAGCAGGTGCACATGATGGTATTTTCCAAAGTAATAGTTTAATACTTGAAGGTTTAGGTTGGGATGGATTATTAATCGAACCTTCGTTTGAGCTATATGAAAAGTGTAAAGAAAATAGAAAATGTAAAAGTGAAAATTATGCGTTAGTCTCTTCGAAACATAAAAATAAAACAATAAAAGGATCAAACAAATGTCGAGTTTACGACAATAAAAATTCTATTGTTAGTATGGGGTCAGAAACTGATTGTGAATACCCAACCATAGACTGTGATAGTCTTTTTAAAAAATATAATATTAAAAAAGTTGATCTATTCTCTTTAGATGTTGAAGGGTTTGAATTTGAAGTTTTAAACGGAATCGACTTTAAAAATATAGATATTACATATTTTTTAATCGAGGTGAATAGTGAAGATTATTCTTTAGAATCTATGGATAATTTCATGATGTCGAGAGGGTATAAAAATATCTGTAACTTATCTAACTTCACTAAAGAAAATTGTCCCAGTTGGCCTGGTACCCATAATGATTACTTATATGAAAAAACATGATCACATCAAAACTACAAGGTGGTTTAGGTAATCAGATGTTTCAAATTGCCACCACATACGCACTTTCTAAAGAAAATGGTGTAGATTATAATTTTGATTTTAACCATTGTTTCACACCGAATCAGGGTAACCCTACTAAAAAATATGAGGATAATTTCTTCAAACTAATTAATAATACATTAGATATTAAAACTATAGGTAATCTACCACAATATATAGAGCCAAAATTTTCATATAATGACATACCTAATACCACAAACCTATATTTAGATGGGTTTTTCCAATCAGAAAAGTATTTTTTAAAATATGGTGAAGAGGTAAAAAATCTTTTCTATTTTTCTGACGATCAAAAACGTAAGATACAAACCTACATCAAAACAGTGAATTCACCACTAACGGCCATACATGTTCGTAGGGGGGATTACTTAAAATACCCAGATTTCCACCCTACTTGTAATGTAGACTATTATAAAAAGGCAATGGGTATGGTAGGTGATAGTAATTTTGTTTTTATTTCTGACGACATTGGATGGTGTAAAGAAAATTTTAAAGGGGAAAATATAACATATTCTCCATTTACAAATGAGGTGGAAGATTTATTATTAATGAGTATGTGTGATAACCAAATAATATCTAATAGTAGTTTTAGTTGGTGGGGTGCATGGTTAACAAGAAATAAAGGGGTTAAAATCGCACCCAAAAAATGGTTTGGTGTTAAAGGACCATCTGATCAAAATGACATAACACCTAAAAATTGGATTACTATATGAAAAAAGCTTTAATAACGGGGATTAATGGGCAGGATGGATCGTACCTCGCAGAATTTTTATTAGAAAAGG
>Ga0307488_10005359_pt1 | contig 10598 bp, 8 predicted proteins | sample SB02metaG_FD_202248 | JGI IMG/M metagenome (GOLD analysis project Ga0307488, IMG submission 202248) | Sea-ice brine microbial communities from Beaufort Sea near Barrow, Alaska, United States - SB 0.2 | ecosystem: Environmental > Aquatic > Marine > Coastal | place: USA: Alaska | collected 2017-05-06
AATAGCTCAGATAGTAGATTCTACACCCTGAAAGTACGATTGAATTTTACCCAAATTTTCAAAGGAGGCATTTTAAATGCTTAAAAAAACCATATCTTTAATTACTGCAATGACCATCGGGTTGTCTCCGCTGGCATCTATCAGTCCTGTGTTCGCTCAACAAGGAATCGCTAGCAATGACTACTGGTGGCCCAACAGCCTCAGTCTTGATCCGCTCCGTAACAATTCGCCCGCATCGGACCCAATGGGCGAAGATTTTGACTATGCTGCTGAGTTTCTGAGTGTAGACCTTGACCAACTAGCCGCTGATCTCGTGGAGGTTATGACAACCTCACAAGAATGGTGGCCAGCAGACTATGGACACTACGGTCCGTTCTTTATCCGCCTGGCCTGGCACAGTGCCGGTACTTACCGGGTCAGTGATGGCCGCGGCGGTGCCTATGGCGGCATGCAACGGTTTGCTCCTCTTAACAGCTGGCCCGATAATGCCAACTTGGATAAGGCTCGCAGATTGCTGTGGCCAATCAAGCAAAAATACGGCCGTACAGTTTCCTGGGGCGATCTGATGGTTCTCGCGGGAACCGTTGCTATGGACTCTATGGGTTTTGAAACTTATGGCTTTGCTGGCGGGCGCGTTGACGCATGGGAAGCAGAGGAAGTTTATTGGGGCCCGGAAGGTGAGTGGCTTGCAGACGAGCGCTACAGCGGTGACAGAGAGCTAGATCAGCCGCTTGCAGCAGTTCAAATGGGTTTGATCTATGTGAACCCAGAAGGCCCTAATGGTAACCCTGATCCACTTCTTGCCGCTCGCGACATTCGCGATACTTTCGGCCGCATGGCGATGAACGACGAGGAGACTGCCGCATTAATTGCTGGCGGGCACACTTTTGGTAAGGCTCACGGTGCTGCCGATGCTGCTGAGTATGTAGGTGCGGAACCTGAAGCGGCTGGTATCGAGGCTCAAGGTCTTGGCTGGAAGAACAGCTACGGCAGCGGCAACGGTGCAGATACAATCACCAGTGGCCTTGAAGGTGCGTGGACTATGAGCCCAGCCTCATGGACTAACAATTACTTAGAAAACCTCTACGCCTATGATTGGGTGCAGACCAAAAGCCCAGCAGGCGCTACGCAGTGGATTCCTGCCGGTGGCGCAGCCTCGAACTTTGTGCCCGATGCACATGATGCCTCGAAGCGACATGCGCCTATCATGTTCACGACTGACCTTGCGTTAAAAATGGACCCAGCTTATCGGGAAATCACTTTGCGCTGGTTAGAGAATCCTGAACAGTTTGAGGTAGCTTTCGCTAAAGCATGGTTCAAGCTAACCCACAGAGACATGGGTCCCAGTACTAGATACCTAGGATCAATGGTTCCGACCGACAGGTTGGTTTGGCAAGATCCTGTTCCTGAAATTGAATACAGCCTAGTCAATGCACGCGATATCACGCGCTTGAAGTCTGAGATATTAGACTCTGATTTAACCGTGGCACAGTGGGTTAATACAGCATGGGCGTCGGCCGCTACATTTCGTGCAACAGATTCTCGCGGTGGCGCAAACGGTGCGCGTATTCGTTTAGCCCCTCAGAAAGACTGGGACGTTAATCAGCCTGCGCAATTGGCTCAGGTGCTTGAAGTTTTGGAAGGCATACAGTCTGAGTTCAACAGCGGACGGTCTTCTAGAAAAATTTCGATCGCCGATCTCATCGTGTTAGCAGGCTCTGCAGCTATCGAGCAGGCAGCGCAGCAAGCCGGCTACGATGTTGATGTTGCTTTTACCCCAGGGCGCTCTGACGCTACTCAAGCGCAAACTGATGTGAATTCGTTTGCGGTACTTGAGCCAAGCACAGATGGCTTTCGGAACTACATTGCCAGTGGCAACAGCAGACCGCCGGTCGAATCGCTAGTCGATCGCGCCGATATGCTGAACCTTACGGTGCCTGAGATGACCGTCTTGGTTGGTGGTCTTCGTGTTTTGGACGCAAACGTCGGACAAGCAGCTCACGGTGTGTTTACTGATCGTGCTGGCACACTTAGCAATGATTTCTTTGTTAATCTTTTAGATGTCTCCACAAAGTGGACTAAGTCTTCAGGAACAGAGGAAATTTACGAAGGGCGTGACAGTGTTACCAATAGGGTTAAGTGGACAGCGACACCGGTAGATCTTATCTTTGGCTCAAACAGTGAGCTGAGGGCTATCTCTGAGGTCTATGGAACCGATGATGCAGATGAGAAGTTTGTGACTGATTTTGCAGCCGCTTGGACTAAAGTAATGGAGCTTGATCGCTTCGATCTGTAAAAACTAAACACCCGCAATCTTGATTACATGCGGAACTAAGAATGAAAGAACGGCGGCATGAATAGTGTCGCCGTTTTTTTATGACGGCAGAAATGCTCGTAGTCGGCTAAAAACTCTCTCTAAGCTCAATCTAGCATTTGCCATTGCAGTCGGTTGCCGTGTTCTGTTTAACTGTGGGTCCTTAAAAATCGCCTAATTTCTATCGCGACATCAATTGAATTAAAACAAAGAGGTCCTAAATGTCAGTAAATCTTACCTATCTTCAAATGTACTCCACTGTCTTAGAAAGTGGAGAATTACGAATGGAGTTAAAAGAACAAGAAACTCCTACACCTAAAGCTAATGAGGTTTTGGTCAGAATAGAGGCGACCCCAATCAACCCCTCTGATCACGGTGTGATGTTTGGATGGTCTGACATGCCTAATGCAAAATCAACAGGAACGGGAAAAGATACAGTGCTGACGGCGCCTGTTTCTGAGCAAGGTCTTCGTGTAATGAAGGCAAGGGTAGGACAGTCGCTAGCGGTTGGTAATGAAGGTGCAGGAACGGTAGTTGCCACTGGCGACAGCGACCTGGCTAAAAGTCTGAATGGGAAAGTTGTCGCGGTAATGGGTGGGAGCATGTACGCGCAGTACCGCTGCATCGATGCTTCTGCCTGCTTGCCACTTATAGAAGGCGATACAGCGAAAGATGGGGCATCTTGCTTCGTTAATCCGCTAACTGCACTTTCTATGATCGAAACTATGAATATGGAAGGCCACACAGCGCTTATTCATACTGCAGCTGCATCGAACCTTGGCCAGATGTTGAACCGTATTTGCAAAGATGGTGATGTGGATTTGGTGAACATCGTGCGTAAAGAAGAGCAAGTCGCTCTCCTAAAAGGCATGGGCGCAAAGTATGTGGTCAATAGCAGCGCTGAAACTTTTATGGCAGATTTAACTGACGCTATACATGCGACCGGTGCGACTCTTGCGTTTGACGCAACCGGCGGTGGAATGTTGGCATCCAACATTCTTTCCTGCATGGAAGCCGCTGCCGCTCGAACTCCCGGCGCTTACAGCATCTATGGCTCTGTTAAGCACAAGCAAGTGTATCTTTATGGTGGCCTTGATACTTCAGCTACCACTTTAAATCGTGGCTATGGTATGGCATGGGGCGTCGGTGGCTGGTTGCTGCCTAACTTCCTAGCTAAGGTAGGCTTGGAAGTGGCGACCCGTTTACGCACCCGTGTGGCTAATGAGTTGAAAACTACCTTTGCGAGCCATTACACCAATGAAATTTCATTGGACCAAGCCTTGCAGGCGGACGTGGTTGGTGAGTACAACTCTAAGGCTACAGGTAAAAAATTCTTAATCTGCCCGCAGAAGTAGTGTTTATTTAAGGGTGGTTTTAAAACCCAAAAGGGCTAAGAGGATTTGATTTCTCTTGGCCTTTTTTTGCAGATGAGCCCTTGCTAAAAAGGGGGCATCTTCGTTGGGAAATGCTAAAGAAACACCCGCTCCCAATACGCATTATTTTGCGTGCTTCTTTGCATTATTCTTTCTGTAATTTCGCACAGTAAGAAGTAATAGTGCCATCGACTATCGACGTATAGCAGTACTCAAAACGATTTTCGTCTTGGAACCAAAGCTGGCCATGGCCGCCTAGTGAATCGATAAAAAGGCCCTGCGTTCCTGTGGAGCGAATAGAGCCATAGACATGAATAGGTTCGGCATTACTGGGCATATTTGAAAGCCGCGAGGAGCCTATGAACACCTCTCCATCTTGCGCCACAATGGTCAGTACGAGATCTACCTCTCGGATTATTACCCCTCCAACTTGCAAACGGATTCCATCGAGGTTGGGTGACTCAACTATGCGAATTTGGCCTTTCCAGACACCAGTCATTTCTGGGTATTGTTGAGCACTGAGAGATATGGGCAGGACTAAAGCAAAAAAACAACAGAAGTATTTAGAAAGCGTAACCATCTTCGACCCCCTACAAATTGTTATATAGGTTGGGTACTGCAGAACTGCGCCCAATGATACTTGCGAGATTAGTATAAGCCTATTCGCTAACAAATGAGATAGGTTTATTTTTCCTCTTTGGGGTGAACATATTGCTGTCTTCATCCTACCCCTTCACTCTCTCCTCTTCTTCCTTATGCGACTGGCTATGCAGTTTTGCATCCTGAGAAAGCAGATAGATTAGTCCTTTTGGTGCAGTCTACGGTCGTCAGCGGTACCTTCACAGCTGCCTGTGCCTGAGCCCGCTTTCAGCAAGCAATCAAGAAAAGATTTTGATGATAACTGGAATTGGCAAGTCTAGTGCGAGAATCAATAAAGCGCTTTTGTAGCAAATGCAGTTTGGAGCGCTATGCTCGAATCATACACGGTCGGAGCAACTTGCTGGGCGGGCGGGCGGACGGACGGACGGACGGACGTCGAGCACCTCGCACAACAGTCTGGGGTTGGTGGTAAAGATGTTGTCGGTGCAACCGGCCACCCAATGCTATTAGTGGCACCGGCTCACAATAGGCAAGTACCGCCGGAGGGCGTTAGCGAGCGTTATGACGATCTAAGGTCTAGCAGCAAAGTGCTTTTGGATTTAGCATGCTCTTCTCACAAGGCCATGTGGGAAATGAACAAGCACATTTTATTTGATGCATTCGAGGAATAGCTACGCAGCGGAAATGTTGATGGCGAAAGTGACGGTGTGATTCGCAGTGGATATTGGCAAGTATGGAATGGGTCTAGCGCCGCCTAGTATTGGTCTTTCTATGGTTCGATGAGTCTCCCTTGTTTAGAGTGATTGCCGAAGGTCGCACCGGTGGGCTATGTGGATAGCGAGCCGAGCGCGAAACCCTTGTATTTCTCATGGCCCTCGAATTACACTGGATTCGCCCGTTTTAATGTGTGGATCAAAAAATTTTCGGAGCCCGGTCTTCATAGATTGAAACCGATCTGTTAAGTTTTTTACTAGGCCGAGCTCGAGATTGAGGCGGCTGGGAATAACTAAAATAAAAATAAGGAATCCCGCGATGTTAATAAGCGTAAATGCATGCCGATGTCTTCGAACCCTATTCTTAGCTGTGACTAGTTTACTGATACTCAGCTGTCAGCCAGAACCTCTTTCTCCGCCTGCAGATGCAGGCCTGACGCAAGCTGAGACTTCCAACCCGCGAAAGCAAGAGTTTCTCGGTTTGCCACCTTCTCCCACTGATCCTTTTATAATTAATACCTTCGAGGTGGACCGAGTAAAAGTCGTGCCAATTGTTACCGGGCTTGCTAATCCTTGGGGAATGGCTTTTCGTCAAAATGGTGATATTTTAATCACTGAGCGCTATACCGGCAAACTCCGTGTAGTTCGAGAAGGTAAGCTTTTGGCTGAAGACGTTAGCGGTGTCCCAGGAGTTTATTCCGATGTTTTTCGGGCCGGTTTAATGGCAGTGGCAGTGCACCCTGATGATGATCAAATTGTTTATCTGACCTACACAAAAGCAATAATTCATGAAGATGAGCCTAACCAATCGGTTGCCTTAACCAGAGCGCGCCTGGTGGAAGATAGCCTCACCGATGTCGAGGAAATATTTGTCGCAAAGGGCGTTGATAGTGCTATTGCAGCATCGGCTTTGCTATTTACAGCGGATAAAAAGCTGCTAATGAGCGTGGGGGGAGCCTATGTTTTCGCGGCAACAGGCGAATACGCTCAGGATCCAGATGTTCATTATGGGAAGCTGCTGCGCTTAAATGACGATGGCAGCGCGGCCGATGATAATCCCTATTTTAGCAGTGAAGAATACTTGCCTGAGGTCTACTCAATTGGACATCGCAACCAACTAGGTCTTGCGGTTCATCCTGAGACCGGCGATTTGTGGGCAAGTGAAAATGGGCCTCAGGGTGGCGATGAGGCAAATATTATTCAGGCAGGTGCAAACTACGGCTGGCCGCTGGTGTCGTTTAGTCGCCAGTATCGGGGAGACTGGGTTTCCCCGGCGCCATGGCGTGCCGAATTTGAATCCCCCACTGTGATGTGGTGGCCATCAATAGCCCCGGCCGGCATTACTTTTTACGATGGCGAGCACTTTCCTAAGTGGCAGGGGAATTTGTTTGTTGCATCGCTGCTTGAAGGCAGAATTCCACATACTGGGCACTTGGAGCGTATTGTTTTTAATAGCCGTGGTGAAGAAATAAGAAGAGAGGGTTTGCTACGTAATCTTCGCCATCGAATACGTGATGTCCAACAGGGCCCAGATGGCTATTTGTATGTTCTCACGGATGAAGTGGATGGCATGCTGTTGCGATTAGAGCCGACACTAGACTAACAGTCGGAAGCGCGCGGGATGCCTGACTAGAGCAAGCGAGGCATGTAAGTAAATGAGAGAGTGCGGTCGTTGTTCGTGCTTTGCTTATTTCCTATTCCTATTCCTGTTCCTGTATTTCTGATTCATCTTGGCAGCTGTGAATGCCGTATTTGATCATCCCCATCCCCGTCCCCATCGAAAAAATTCTGATCCAGATCAGAGCGGGCTTGCTCGAAGCCTGTATCCTAGCGTCTGTATACAGTATAACCTGAAAAAATAATATGCTAATTAATCGTTCCAATTCATAACGAGCGCCTCTTCTTTTGGCGGTTAAATTTACGAATTCACACCCGCGGGTTATCGCGAAGACAGCATAGGCTTACATTCTTTTGGTGCGAAACTTAATCAAAAGCTGAGAGGCTTGGTAGAGTGATTATTAATGATTGAAATTGATATGACTAAGAGTACCTCTGTGAACAGCGAGTACGGTCAAGAGCGAGTGAAAGAACAGGTTCTTGAAGAATTAAGGGGGAGAGCCTAAGGTAGCCCTTGAAGATGTTCGATTTGCCCTAGTCAGGATTCGCCAAGGGGCATATGGCGATTGTATTACCTGCGACGAAAAAATTGAGTTCAAACGATCGTGGGTTACCCCAAAATCATTATATTGCGTACCCTATACTAAAAACTTAAGGTAAAAAGACCGCGAAACCAATAGGATTTAGCGTAGGCTAAGTTTGCAAATTCCCCAGCGTCACCTAATCTTTTACTGTCTGTAATCTCGTTCTTGTACAGGCGTTCGCTATTATCATTACTCCAAGAGCCAGCCTTAAATTTACTACCCCAACGACAGTTAGTAAGCTAGCCGCTTGAAAAGCCAAAAAATGGCAGGCATCTTTCGCTTTGACCTAGGCACCGCTTTGGACAACATGCTCGAAGTGTTTTGGAGGCAAGGATACAACACCGCTTCGACAAAGGATTGGCGAAAAGCGTGAGCTTGTCAGACTGGTCCCTCTGTAACTCTTTTGATAGTAATAGCGAAGTTTACCGGTTTGCCTTAAAAACATCGTTAGCGTCATCTGACTATACGTAAAAATATCGATGAGAACGAATCTCCTTTGCAGAGTCTGCGGGAGTATTGGGAGGCGATTGCCTGTTTCGCCGCAGACTAGCCAGCTAGCGGTTGCATTGATCTTAGGCTACGACATTCTGGGCTTTATCTGATAATTCTAAACTAGTGCTATGTATATGGAAGTCGTAAAGGTTTTGTAATGGGCTAACCCTATTAAGAATGAAGACGGAGGCATTAGGGGTAATAAATAGGCGGAGGGGGAGTAAAAGATAAGAGGAATAAAAGGGCTTGTTACGGGGGTGCTGAGGGAGATTAAAAATGGGCCAGAAGCCGTCACCAAGGAGTATCAACAGGCGTGATTTTTAACGCAAGCCTGTTGATTGATTGCCCCGAGCTAGGTATGTCTCCAGAAATATGTCTTGAGTTATTTATTTAGTTACTGGCTAAAGAATCTGCCAGCAAGGCCAAAAATGCACTGAAATTAGCAAAGTCAGATGAGCTGCTACTTAATTGAGTTCCTCCACCGTGACCGATGGTGCCAGAGGCCTTTGATAAAATATACTCAACAGCGTTTGTTTTAGATTGGATGAAAGTTTCAAATACACCAAAATTATCCACGGCAGAGGAGGCGCTTTGGCGCTGATAGACCAGGCCGGTATTGCCGGCATTACCACCTTGAACATGGCACGAAAAGCAACGGCTGTTGATAATAGGTTGTTCAACATTCTGCTGAAAAAGAGCCAAGGATTGGGCTCTAAGCTCGGCGCTTGTGGCAATAACTGGGTTAGGGCCAAAGTTGCTGAGTTGGAACAACACAGGGTCGTTACTGGTTAGTGTTAAGTCCACAAAATAATCGACACCACTGATAATCAAAGTTGGGATCTTTAAGACTGCGCCTTCAAGGAAAGGTGCGTTGGTGGTATCTCCTCCGCTTGTTTCACTTGCCGCAGCTAAACTAAACGTTACCGGATCGCTGCCTAGCACTAAACTCAAGTCTACTGAGAACTGCAAAGTGCCGACTACAACAACCGGCATCTTGATCACAGTACCTTCAAGAGTTGCCCTTTGGGCAAAGGACGTTTCAATAAGAAAAGTAGCACACAAAAAAAGGACGAGTTTTGAAATTAAAGGGTGTCGAGCATTCATTTGAATCTATTTCCGAGTTGGCTTTTTAGAATTAAACCTGATTCTTGGTTATACCAGTAAAGTTAAAGCTTTTCTATAAGCTCTTAGTGAAGTTTGAACTGATCGACAAAAGCGCCGAAATATCTCAAAAGGTGGTGCTTCAAGCCGTATTTTTCAGTCGCGCTAACGCATAGAGCAGCGCGCCCAAAACGATCCAAAAAATTATAATTCCCCACTCTTGGGGCCAAATTAGCGCAGAGGGGCTTCCCGGCAGATACAAAAACACTAGGCCGATTGAGAGAATCAGAGCGGTGACTCCGGTAGCAGACCCAAAGGGAGCTTTGTAAGGACGCTCTAATTCGGGCTCTTTTCGGCGTAGCACAAGGAAAGATGCTGCTACAAAAATATAGGCAACCACTATGCCTAATCCTCCGGCATTGACTAACCAAACTAGTGCTGGGCGGCCAAAGAAGGGACTGATGATAGAGAGAACGCCAATCAGTAAAATGGCGTTGGCAGGTGTGCGATATTTGCTGTGGAGTTTTCCCAGCGCAGCGGGCAACATGCCCGCATTGGCCAGGGCGTAAATGGCGCGACTAGCACCAACTATTAGTGCGTTCCAGCTGGTAATGATTCCCGCTAGGCCAGTAAGCAGTAAGGTGGTTTCACCTATTCCACCGTAAATCATGCCCATAGCTGTTGCAGTTGGCACCTCCGCTTCAAGCATAGCGCTATCGGATGCTAGCAATCCGACTCCAAAAATAATCAGTGCATACCACACGATAGCCATAAGCACGGAGAGCACGAGGGCCGAACCGATATCTTTAAAGGGTAAGTCAATTTCTTCTGCGGCTTGGGGGATGATATCAAAGCCAACAAACATAAAAGGAACCATGACCAACACTATTGCAATGCCGCTAACGCCATCGACAAAAAGCGGCTCTATACTTGAGACTGATCCAGTAAGGCCTGCGCCCAAAAGAAAGACCGCTCCCACCACAAGAATGAGCACGACTACCGTAGTTTGAACAACAGCAACCGTCTTAACTCCAAGTATGTTTAGAGTCGTCATCAGAACGGCTCCCGCTATTCCGGTAAGCACCCAAGTGAGGTACACATCCCAGCCGGCGATAGTCCATAGATAAATTTTGTTTAGACCGGGCACTAAGGAGCTAGCTACCGTTGGTAAGGCTACTGCTTCAAAAGCGATGACCGACATATAGCCCAAAATAATTGCCCATGTGCAGATGAAAGAAGCTTTTGCGCCTAGCGCCCGATCGCTGTAAACATGTTCTCCGCCTGCAAAAGGCAGGGCCGAGGCCAGCTCAGCGTAAGTAAGACCTACAAGGGTGATGGCGGCACCGCCGGCCAGAAACGCGGTGATCGCGCCCAAAGTGCCAGCAGACGTGATCCATACGCCGGTAAGCACCACCCAACTCCAGCCGATCATGGCGCCAAACGCGAGAGCTACAACATCGGCGCGCCCAAGAACGCGCAGAAAACTGGTTTGATTTGTAGAGTCAATCATTTGAATACACCAGCTTGCCATGAACAAAGGTTTGCTCTATCAAAACGTCCATGATTTGTTCTGGATCGATAGTTAGCAAGTCATCAGAAAGTACAATCATATCGGCGAACTTGCCTGGCTCTAAGGAGCCCTTAGTGTCCTCTTCGAAATTTAGATAGGCGCCGAGAAGGGTGTAACCGCGGATAGCCTCAGCCATAGAGATGGCTTCGTCTGGACCGTAAACAGATCCTGTCATGCCCTTGCGGGTCACGGCAGCATATAAGCCTACTAAAGGACCTACAGGGAGGATATCGC
>Ga0307488_10005360_pt1 | contig 10594 bp, 24 predicted proteins | sample SB02metaG_FD_202248 | JGI IMG/M metagenome (GOLD analysis project Ga0307488, IMG submission 202248) | Sea-ice brine microbial communities from Beaufort Sea near Barrow, Alaska, United States - SB 0.2 | ecosystem: Environmental > Aquatic > Marine > Coastal | place: USA: Alaska | collected...
TCTTGTTTTAGATTTTTTTCTTAAATAAATAAATCGATAAAGTATTTTTAAAAAAATATTATAAGAAATCGCCATTACTTATTTCGACCCAAAAGATGAAAGACGAATAGTCTCTCTTATCAAGGAATTGTCTGTTCAATTTATAGAATACTATCCAAATAAAGAAGACCAAGTTGAGCTTTTATATAAAATAAGTTTTTGCCTTTCGGAGTTGCATTTTTGGAAAGAGAGGGCTAATAAAATCAGATACGACCAAAGCTTAAAAGGGCTACTTCAATGGTTATTTGATAAAGTTGAGCTTAAATTTTAATTTTTCTTGACAAAAAGATGTTTTTTTGTTAATTTATAAACATGATGAATTTTATAAAGAGATTAGCTCGATTACTTCGCAAAGAAAAAAAGTCCAAACTATCTGTAATGCAAATAGATGAATTAATTGAACTAAATAAAGATTCGTCAGTTCAGTTAAATGATAATGCAGACTATGATGGAATGGGTAATTACGGAAGATTCCCGTCAATTAAAAAATAGATACTTGTGTTAATAAATTGCTTCAACATAATATGCCTTCTATTGTGCGGTACATGGTACTTCACTTGGGTATATCAAATATTAAAATATATAATTAAATGAAAATACAATTAGGATTACGAGGAAGTTCAGATACATTCAACCATGTCATCGTTAAAATAGATGACCTCATGCTTATGAATACTGAGAATTTATTTTTGAGTGGGCAAGAATATAGAACTAAGACAGGAAGAAGTTTAGTTCAATTATTAGATTCTCTATCAAAAGATCACGAAATATCAATTGGCGAGAAAGTTGCCAAGGAAGTAGAGAGTGAGTTGCATATAAAAAGCGGGACATTAAATAAATATGAAAAATAAAGAATATAATAAGTTAATTGAAGAAACGGAAGTGTTCAGTAAGGATAATTCAGAAGGAATATTTTGTGGATTCGACTTGGCATTACGCGAAGTTAGAAGAATCGATAAAGAAATAGAATATCCACAAATAGCGTCGCATGAATCAGAGTTTATAAAATATAACGCCCAAAAAGATTTGTTATATAGAATATATGAGGCAATTCAAAAAAGACAAGCTAGAGAATTTATCTCAAGTGAAGAGTGAATGAAATTGACAAATTAAATTAAACTTGTTATGATCTGTTTAAATTCAAAAGGATTACCATTATTAGAAGAACTAAAAAACCTAAGAGCAGTTACTATGGAAGATATTAGAAAAGAAGAGTTATTAAATAATTGTATAGACAATCAAAAAGTCTTTGATGAAAATGGTAAATTTATTCCTTATTCTACGATAGTAAACACTATCGAGGAACATAAAATATTATGCGAACATTATTCTGACAGGCAAATAAAAAAAGAGGGTAATAGTAAAGGTTCTTCTGATATTATACAAGAGTTATCGGGGGGTCGTACTAATCGTCTAGCGGAACTAAAAGAAACTATTGGAGAACACAATCCTAAAGCATTGTTTGCTGATGGGCATGACGATGCAATTATGGGATACTCTAGTGATGGTAGAGTCATTTATTCTGTTGATAAGATTGTGGGAACTCTCGTTGAGAGAGATGGAATGACTCCCGATGAATCTATAGAGTATTTTAATTTTAACATTGAGTGTGCTTACCTTGGCGAATATACTCCAATTTATGTGTACGAGGAATAAAATTTTAAAAAAGTTTTAAAAAAATCTTGACAATGCCCAAGAAATATGCGAAAGTAAGGGTATGGTAAATGAAATAGAAAAACAAATCGTTTGGTCTAAGGGTCGAACAAAACAAGAGGTGCAAAAACAAACAGCTTGGTCTAGTTCCAAAGATTATAGTGGACTAAGTGGGCTTGAAGTTAGGTGTTATGACTTTAGTACTTTTGTTGCTTGTACTGCAATTACGAGTCAAGGAAGAAGTAATAATAAATACTTTCAAATTCCTGTTGACAAGATTGAAGAGTTCTGTCATACCTTAATGGATGCTAAAAAAATAATGGAAAGTAATAATGAAAAAATTTAGATTATCAATTACAGAAGAAATTGGTGGATATATCGAAGTTGACGCTAAAGATGCAAGTCATGCAGAAACTCTCGTAGAAGAATTATTAGATGAGTATGGTGCAGACAGATTGTTTTATCCAATCCCCGAAGATAAAGAAGTGTTAGGGAAATATCATACTCGCCATACTCATGGAGACGGAGGAGTATTAGATTGCGAGGAAATAAATGAAAACTAAAAAATACGAAGTAGAAATAGTAGGATCAACTTGTCGTACTTATTTTGTTACTGCTGAATCGGCAGAGAAAGCGGAAGAGATCGCTTTTTCAGAAATGGAAGCTGATTGGGAAATTCCCTCTGCTTGGAAAGAAAATTCCGATCTTAGTTATGTCGAAGAAGTAGAAGAAGATTCTGAGCTTGACAAGTTAAACCAAGACCTATAAGGTAAAGATATGAAAATTACAGAATTAGAAGTAAAAGAAAGTTTTGATGGCGAATTGTATTTTCGCTTGCCCGATGATCTTTTAGATAGATTAGGTTGGGAAGTTGGAGATGACTTAGAATTTATCCCACAAGATGATGCTTTTATTATTAAAAAAGTCAAATACGAAACTATTGAGCTTGACATCGATAAGGAAGATTTGTTAAGGTATATGGAGTTAGCGCATGAAAAAAATATTACATTTAATAAACTTTGCGAGGAAGCGATAAAAGAAAAACTAAAAGAAAATGAATAAAATAGAAGAGATACAAAAAATAAATAGTTTATTTGAAGTTGAAAGCGGATTAGACACTCGCCTTTTTGAGATGGCAGGGTATCCTCTCATCCAAGACATTGTAGATAAAATGTATAAATTAAAAGAGCAGATGAACAAGAGGCTTAATGACAGAGCAAAACTTTTAGGTATAGGTGGAGAGTTTGGAGTTATTCCACCCGATACATCTCATTTAAATAATGATGATTTTGGCGCATTTATTAGGGGAGAGATAAGTGTTGATGGGAAGAAAATTAAAACCCCTTTGACAAATGATTAACTTTTTAGATGACGAAGAAAAAATGTATGACTTTGAAAGGTTGACTAAAGAAGAATTTCTATTTAGTTATTCCTATTTAAGTGAAGAAGAATATAATTTAACAAGAATCGCACAAAAAGTCTTGACAGAAAGAAAAAAATAGATTAAGGTAAATTTATGAAAGAAAAAAGAGATACATTTACAGAAAAAAATATGAAAGTCCATAAGGTATGGAAAATTGAACCTCAGTCAATGCTAGATTACATTCTTGAAGCAGACAGATCAAATGGTATGCACAAAGCAGAAGATTATAGTCCTACTTTTTATATAGGTAAAGACCTCGCGTACATTCGTGAAGTTTATGAAGATTACAATGGTCTTGATAGTCTTACTGAAGTAGAACAAATAGAGAATGAATACTATAGATTGGAGATAGCATAAATGGCTAAAAGACCAAGTGTACAAACAACAAAAAAAGATATTATAAAATATTGGACTGATTCTCCTAATTATGCGAATGGTGATGAAGTTGGAATGGCAATAGATCAAGCTGATTTGGATGAGGATGGGGGTAGATGTTGGAGATGTGGAACGACAAAAAATGTCCAACGATGTCATATAATCCCACATTCTCAAGGGGGAAAAGATGAACCTAGTAATTTATTACTATTATGTGGATGTTGCCATAATGATGCTCCAAATGTCTCAAATGCTACTGCTGAAGATTTTTTTAATTGGGTGAGAAATTCAAGACATTCATTAACAAAATATTTAAATGAAAATGATGCAGGATATTGGGGTATGTTAAGTTCTTATCCACGAAGAGGACAAAGAGGAGAGTTTTGGAAATTAAAAGTTATCGAAATAGGCTTGAGAGATTATAATTTTAATATAACCCAAGAAAAAGCTAAATTAGGTATGGAATTTCACAATTTCGTTAATGAGAGAAATCCTCATCCTGTTGATGTTAATTCTTTTAATAAAGATAATGTAAGTCTTATGTTTTTAACGACTGAAATTTTTAATCAAATCATGTATTTAATTGACGAAGAAACTCAAGCGAGTTGTCACTTTAAGCAAGAAGGGGGACATGGTCAAAATGAATCTAGCTTACAGACAGAGGCTTTAGCAAATATAAATAATATAAAATATATGCAATCTTCAATGGAAGAACATGGTGATAATTTTGTTTCTTATTTAACTGATACGCTAGATGAAGAGTTGCTAGAAGAATTTAATGAAAAATTAGGATTTGAATTTTTCGATCAAAATGTCTTGACATCAGTAGGCATAACATCTATTGTATAATTATGAAAAAAACATATAGAGTACCATGTTCATGGCAAGTTTATGCCCAAGTAGAAGTTGAAGCAGAATCTTGGGAACAAGCAATTACCAAAGTCGAAAGTAATAGTGTTCCACTACCAACAGACCCCAATTATGTAGATGCTTCTTTAGAGGTTGATATGGAAATAATTGAAGAGGAGATGGAAAATCCAAATACTTTTGATTTGGTAGATTAATTACTTGACAGAATAAAAAATACAATATAGGATTACAACATGAAAGAAATTATAGGAGACGATCACCCAACTTACGAAGATTCAGTAAATATGAGTCTTGCAGATCAAGCTAGGACAAGAACAGAAGGGATGGCAGAGTTGAGAGAAGAAGAGAAGGATATAACTAAAAGCAATCTTGATAGATTGCTATTAGAAAATACTCAATTAAAACATCGCTTGGCTTGCATCAAAGATGACATAGAAATTATTGATAGGCATATTTCGGCTTATAAAGAGTCTCGAAAAATATTCAAGAAACCAAGTAGATGCAACAATGGTTGCAAGAAGTACAAAGATAATGCAGTTTATGCTGACGAAGCTATTCACAATCTTACTAATATAGAAATTGCTTGCGATTTATCTGATGAATCAGTTGATGAGTGGAATTCTGATCTTGCAGAAGGATATAGGCAACAACACATAAAACACATGGAAGCAGAAGCTGATTTTTTAAATAAATATAAAGCAAAAAAATGAATATCAACTACGAACTTTTAAAAGAACAAAGAGATCACTTGTTATCCATTTTATGGCATGATAACAAAGGAGAAGGTGTTCATGGATTACTTGACGAAGAGATGGGTTGGGGCATTGTTCATTTACTAGATTCTTTTTTGGATAAAGACTATTACGAACAACAAAATCTTTCTATGGGAGATAAATGTAATCAACGTAATAATAAAGAAAAGGAATAAGGTATAAATATGGACAAAGAAAGAATGAAAAATGGAGAAAGAGAATATTGCGTTGGAGTAAAAATACATAATTGTTATTATGTTAGCGCCAAAACTAGAGATGAAGCGATTGAGAAAGTGCAAGACATGACGAATGATGAGATTTTGCTTGACTCTGATTTTAATATTGAATATGCTGATCGTACACATGGTCAAGATATTGCATGGAAATTAAAAAAAGAAGATTTGTATATTAAAGATGGCGATTATTCAATTTACATAAACAAAAAAAATAATAGAAAGTATGAATAAAAAAGCTATGGAAGGTCTAAAAAAAGAAGAAGAAATTAAAAATGAAATATATGATGTAAAGAAGTCCATTAGGCATCTCGAAATCGAATTAGATTATGAAGACTCTCGAAAAGGAAATAATTACAAATATATAAGATCAATAGAAGAAAGAATAGACGAAAAATACCAACAATTAGATAATTTACATGAAACTAACAAAGTATCAAAAAGCTAGATTGCTTGAGCATGAATGGGATGTAGTCCAAGCTAAAGATGAGGGAAATACCTCTTGGATTGCTATTCAACCCGAAGATGGTGAAGTTTACCAAGTTGCACTTGATGTTTTTAAGTTGACAGACACAGGAAAAGATATTAAGCTACTTGTAATTGGAACACAAAACGAAGGATAATAAATAAATAAATATATATATATGAGAACGACAGAAAGACAAACAAGAGAAGGCGAACCATCTGTAGATGACATGAGACGTGATCTCGCTGAAGCAGAGGCAATGAGCATGAATACAAGCGAAATGATGGATTTGTTAATAGATGGGTTTGAAGGGTTAGACAACATTTCTGATCTTGAAATTAAAGAAGAATGGAATAATTTATTTGGAAAAAATTAAAAAATTTAAAAAAATCTTGACAGGTTGAAATATATTTGCTAAAGTATGATTATGAAAGTTACAAAAGAATTACAAATAATCATTGATGAAGCAGAGGTTTCCGCTATTGGAGAAAATACAGAAGAAAATAGGAAGGTTTTAAATGCTTGCAAAAAAGTTCAGAATTGGCTTGACTCTTTCCCCGAATTGTTAGATAGTATAAGTGAATTACATTCAGAATCATTAGAGAAAACAAAAATAAACAAAATATAAAAAGCGAAAAGTTATGAAAAATTATTTCACAGATGTAAAAGTAGAGCATAAAGGTATAGGTCATTATCCAATTAGATGGAATCGTTGGAGTCCCGACTCAATCATGTTCAAAAGTAATAGATTAGTTAAGAAAGTTATGCCCGAAGATAATATTCTTAGTTATAAAAGTAAAGGTGATCGTGACATCAAAATCTGCGAGAAGTTAGATTGCACAATTCTTTCTCAAAATAGTTATAATGGCTCATCTCACACATATCGTTCTCAAGACAAATATAGTGCAGTTCATGTTCAACTTAAAGATATGAAGAAAGATTATGTAGGTGCTAATGTTGACTTTATTGATATGAGGTTAGAAATGAATGTCGATAGTTGTGGAAACCAATTAGGTCGCGTCGATATTCTTACTTATATAAATAGTATGCACAATCCTCGCAGTCATCATTATTGCCAAAAAGCTCAACAATGGGTAAAAGACCCTAATACAAAACCTGCTCCTCTTGAAGAAGGTTATCGCATGGCATATGGTGGACAAGGTGAAGGAAATATGTTGAGCATGAATGATTGGGATGAATATCTTGATATATGTAAAGCAATTAGAATGTTTCTATATAAAGTTATAGTTCCCGCAAAAAAAGGTGAGTTTGATTACGATCAATTAGAAGAATTAATGGTAGCATGATTCGATGCTTTGTGGATAAATATTCATTACTATGTGCTAGTGATGAGAGTAGTATTAAATATGCGATAGAAAAAAAAATGAAAGAAATAAATAAGGAAGACGAAGTCTTGGAAGAGACTATTATAAAAGGAATAATTAGTTCTTGCGAAAATATGCTTGACGATCTTGAATGTCATGCAGGGGAAAAAGAGGCTTATATTAAAGACAGAGATATGCAAGATATAATTTATGCAGATAATGTTTTGTTAGATATTCAACAAAGATTATCTAAACAATTAGTTCCTTCAAATATTACTCAATCTCAAGATGACGCGGTTCAATCCTTAATAGATAAAAATATTGCTCCAATGACTAATAGGATTTATTCAGATGACGAACATGGCAATGTTTTATAGTCTACCCGAAATATTTTATGTAATAAATGTCATTCTTGGTTGTATTTTATTCTTGCTATTTATTTCTATCATTACTAGTATTGGCGAAGATTAAACAATAAAAATGAATGAAATATTATATTTCTCATGTAAAAAATGGAAATCAAAAATTTATAGTATTAACATCTAAATTTAAAATGTTAGATTATTTAAATAGTAACAAAAGCAAATTAAACAAACTCGAAAAAGTTTATCTTCATTTCAATCAAATTAAAATTTCATTAAGTCAATCATCATGGAGAATAAAAAATAAAAAAAGTATTGACAAACAAAATTAGTTATAGTAAGGTATGGGCATAGTTTAAATCTTATCACATAAAAAAAAGAAAGCGAAAAAAATGATTATCACACAAGAAAAAAGTAAAGAAGTAATACAGAGTCACGATTTTGAATCTGTTAATTGTACAATAGATGCAGAAGACATGAAGTATGTTGCATCTCTTCTTCGTAACAATTATTCTAATACTCGTCTTGCAGTAGTTAGAGAGATTACCGCAAATGCACTTGATGCAAATGCAGAAGCAAATACTTCTCGTCCTATCGAAGTAAAGTTGCCAACTAATATGAATCCAACTTTTGCAGTTCGTGATTTTGGTGGAGGTCTTAGTCAAGAAGATGTATTCGGTCTTTATTCTAAGTATGGCAAGTCAACCAAGAGAGATTCAAACAATTACATTGGAGCTTTCGGTATCGGTAAGTTTGCTCCATTATCTTATGGCGAAAACTTCACTTGTGTTTCTTATAATGGTGGAGTAAAGAAAACTTATAATGTTTTCGTAAATGACGATGACGATACCAAGATTGCAATGATTGGTGAAGCAGAACCAACCAATGAACCAACAGGTTTATCTATCGAAGTTGCAGTATCTGATTCGGATGTATCAGAGTTTAAAGAAATTATACAGAAGTTTTTCGAGTTCTTTCCTGACGAAGAAATGCCAAAATTCATCGGTGTTGAAGATGATTTTATCACTAAGAGAGAAAATGTCTTAGAGAGTGATAATGATGATTGGTTCTTCGTTAAAGAGAATGATAGTTCCAAGTATGGTTATAATCATAGTAGCAATCGTTCTCATGTTCTTATGGGCAGAGTAAAGTATCCTGTTGATTCTGATGCTATTAATTTAGTTAATTTTGTTCAAGACGAAAAGCTCAGAGATGTTTGCAGAAACCTTTTACAACAAGATAATTTTTATCTTAGAGTTCCATTGGGTGCAGTAAAGTTACATCATAGTAGAGAGTCATTGGAGTACAATAAGTCAACTCAAAAGACTATTGCCAAGTATCTAGTCATTGCATCTAAAGGTGTTCAAGAAATTGCCAAGAAAAAACTTGCAGATTCAACTGACTTATTTGATGCTAAAATGAATTATGCAAAAGTTGTTAATGCTATGCCATATAATATGAGAAATATCTTTGAAAATTCTTTTGAATGGAATAAAATTGGAATTAATTCATTTTATTTCAATCGCAAGCATGATTATACTGATAGTTTAGTCATTACTCAAAGCAGTAAAACAAACGATTCAGATGCAAGAGGTGGATACAAGGTTCAATCTAGCAAGACAAGCAGAGTGCATTGTGACAAAGGTGTTTTATTTGCAATTCAAGATATTGAATCTGCTCATGGTAACAATCTTCGTGCTAGAACATTGTTCGACAAAGATGACGATCTCAATACCATCTATTTCATCAATCCAATTACTGATGGCGCGCAAGAGTATATGAAGGATGAATGGCATTTTGATCAAGTTGATGCTAGTCATATTGTTCATACATCAGAAGTGGAAAAGCAAAAGCCAATCAAGAGAGGCATTCGCCAAGCAAATGGCAATAGTCGCGCTAATATCCCTTTGTTCGTATTGAAGACTGACAAGGGTCATGCTAGTCGTTTAGCGGACTTTTGGGATAATTTTGAAGAGCAAATTAATGATGTCGATGATGTATCAGAAATTGAAGGTTCTGTCAATGGCAAATTAGTTTATATTCCAATTAAAAATTATAATGTATCGGGAGATGATTATGATAGTATTGAATTAGATTGGTTGTATCGCAAAATGTTTCAGATTCGCAAAGGTGCAAGCCCCGACACAGAGAATAAGTCAGTTATGTTGTTTGGTGTTAGATTTGGAGATGTAAAAAAGTTAGATAATGATCTTTGGATTTCTTTTAACGATTTCTATTTACAATATTGCAAGGATAAAGTTTCTAATGATACGGAAAATGCAACTAAGGCACATCAAAAGTTTGTCTTTCAAGCAGAGTGTGTGGATGATAAATTATCTAATTATGGATATACTTTAAATAGATTATTTACTAATTCCAGTTTTAAATTAGATAATTTAGATTCAGATCACTTGGTAAATAAAGTTGCAACTGATTGGGTGACTCTTGATGTAGGTGGAACAGAGAGTATTAGAACTCCAATGATGTATTTGTACAAAAAAGATAAGGAATGGGTACAGAAAACTTTTCCTGTTGCAAAGTCTACCGCAAAAGTTTTTACTGACAACGTAGACTCTCTTGTAGAGAAGTATCCTCTTATGGTTTACATTTCTCAATCATGCAACTCATGGGGGAGTTTAAATGCAGAGGATTCGGGTGGACTTCATCTCTTGGATGAAACTGAAAAGTATATCCAACTTTGCGACAACCAAAGGGTTGGGGAGTAATAACTCCAACCTTAAATTTTATAAAAAAAACACTTGACGAAAGAGATTATATTTGTTAAGGTTATATTAAATCGGAAGAAAATAGAAATTAAAAAAAAGAAAGTTAAAATTATGAAAGAAGTTCCATATATGTATAGCGAAGATGTCATTACCATCTTTTGGGAAGGTAAACCTTATAGTCTTCGTAAAGACCATCCAAATTTTCAGAATGCAAAGAATGCAATTCTTGAAGGTGATTACGAATCTCTTGGAAGTTTTATTGATATTGCGAAAGCAGTAGAAAACTTCATAGAAGGTGACATTGAAGTTCGTGATGAAGTAGTTTACTACAAGAATCATCGTCTTCATGGTGTTGTTGTTGAAAAGTTAT
>Ga0307488_10005361_pt1 | contig 10594 bp, 19 predicted proteins | sample SB02metaG_FD_202248 | JGI IMG/M metagenome (GOLD analysis project Ga0307488, IMG submission 202248) | Sea-ice brine microbial communities from Beaufort Sea near Barrow, Alaska, United States - SB 0.2 | ecosystem: Environmental > Aquatic > Marine > Coastal | place: USA: Alaska | collected...
GGGACAACGGCAGGGGCTTACACTCGTCCACTTCTCAGCTCAACCTCAGCCGTTTCTGTCACTAAAACTCCATGGACCACCCCGCGTATCCCACAAACGGCGCTTATGATCAGCCAAAAAGTGGACGAGTGGAAGCCAGCATATCCCACAAAAGGCGCTTATGATGAGCCTAAAAGTGGACGAGTGTAAGCCCCTGGACAACGGCGTGATGCCAGCCGACCGCCTCGTGTACCTCATGGCGATTAAGATGAATCCCATGGTAGGCCGGTCCAGGTTGAACCTATCAAACCCACGTTGAAAGCGCCTGGAATCTAGCGCTTGAAACTGAAATATGACAAATCGCTTTCATACGTTGCTTTCAATTTCAACTTGCGCCGGTACACCATGGGTAAAGGCGAGTGGCACGCAATGGAGAAATCCTCTTTGTCGCCATTCCGGGACGTGTTTCCTGGGCCGAGGAAGGGTGGTGCAGGTTGACCCTATCAAACCCACGTTGAAAGCGCGTGGAATTAAGCTCTGAAAGCTGAAATGTGACGAACCGCTTTCAAAAATTGCTTTCAAATTCAACTCGCGCCGCTACACCGAGGAAATACGTGTTGTCGCCGGTGTTCATGTCGCGAACACATGCCGCGTGGGACCGCCTCAGGGCAGGGCGGTGCAGGTTGACCCTATCAAACCCGTGTTGAAAGCGCCTGGAACTAAGCGCTTGAAACTTACACGTGATAAACTGCTTTCATTTTGCCTCAAATTTGCTTATTAATTTTAAGTCGCGCCGCTACATCGAGACCGCGATGAGGGATCTGGGGCTGGGTTGTTACAAGAAGAAGGCGTCAAACACACATGGTCGGGCGGTGCAGGGTGACCCTATCAAACCCACGTTGAAAGCACCTGGACTTCAGCGCTTGAAACTAAATCATGATTAATTGCTTTCACGTTGTGCTTTCAAATTCAGCTTGCGCCGCTACAAGATGTACCTTCGTTGATCATCGCCACTCTGTACTCCCTCCAGGTAGGGCGGTGCAGGTTGACCCTGTGGAATATATGTTGAAACCGCCTGGAACTAAGCGCTTGAAACTATAATATAGTAAACTGCCTTCAACTGTTGCTTTCAAATTCAACTTGCGCCGCTACATCCAGATGTGTAAGAAGATCAATGTGTATGGCGCCAGGACAGATCCTCAGGACTTGCAACTTACGCCGAGTGAGTTGCATCAAGCCTACCGCGAGCGAGACACTGACTGCTGCTACTACCCCCATACGCCGACATACAAGCAGGGACTTACACTCGTCAACATTTCAGCTCAACCTGAGCCGTTTTGGTCACCCCTCCCCGTGCCCTTCTGTCTGAGGGACTGGGGAAAACTCATGCACCCGTCCCCCTGTCTAATAGACTGGGGGGAAATTATACACCCAACGTATCCCACAAAATGTGCTTACGTTGAGCCGAAACCTGGACGAGTGTAAGCCCCTGCATACAGGACGGACGCTCCTATGTGCAATCACCTGGCGAAGCGCGTCGCCTTGCACATATTGGCCATGAGCAACCGTGTCACGCTCAAGTAGATCGAGGTGACCGACTTTATTATCAACCAATGCGCTCATGTCATTGCATCTCTAGCTTCTAGTTAGGTTAGCGCGCGTATACTCAATAATGAATGAGTGAAGCGCTTCAATAGATAGGAACGTGCTCTATTAATAACAGCTTGAGCGGCTCGCTTACAACACCATCGTTTCAGGTTGTCTCTCCCGCGGTTGGCATATGTTAGGCACGCTGCAGGACGGCCTACAGTCTATGAATGAGACTCGCCTACGGTCACCAGTGCCACCCCACTTAGTCGCGCCGCATCCGCCGCCGCCGCTACCGCATCCGCCGCCGCTATCTCATCGCTACTGCATCCGAAGCCGCATCAGCCGCCGCTTCCGCCGCAGCGTCCGCCGGCGCCGCCGCTTCCGCCGCCGCCGCCTCTGTCGCCGCCGCATCCGCCGCCGCTACCGCCAGCGCGTCCTCCAAGTTCTCCGCAGGCGGCCGCAGAGGGACTATAGCTATCTTGATCCCCCCTACGTCCCCCAGGTGCAGGTGTGGGTGTCCCATGACGGAGTACACCACTAGCAGGCGGTCGCCATCTTGTACCGCCGTGGGATAATGGATGTACATCTTCAGCGACCCAAATGTAGCGGCGCGAGCTGGAATTGAAAGCAACAGTTTAAAGTGGTTCATCATATTGAACCTTCAATCCCGGAAACTAAGCGGGAGCGCGATTGACCCAGGGCCAACCTGGGTTCAACCTGCACCGCCCTACCCAGCCTCCAACTCGGATATGGTGTCCCAGCGCTGGCCCCCGTCACAAGACATCGCTACTCGAAGTCTGGCGCGGCCTTTGTTGATCTTGCTGTTGTCCGGGGAGTCGTTGAATGCTAATGCCAGCTCTCCTCTTTGTACCGGCGCAAGTTGGAAAATAAAAAAACCTGAAAGCAAAGTTTGATTGCGATTTATCATATTTCAGTTCCAAGCGCATAGTCCCAGGCGCTTCAACACGAGTTTCACCGGTTTGAACTGCACCACCTCACCTGTTGTCAACGTTATCGCGTTGACCTTGCTATCAGGGTTGGGCACCGCCATTGGAGTTGCGCTCCCCCAGGTCTCACCCCCGTCGAACGAAATACATTGGTACAGCTTACCGCGGCTCGTGCGGTAGAGGATCGCAACTGACCCGTCCGAGCGCTCCATGGCCGTCCCCTCCAAGAAGCGGCGCAAGTTGAGATCCAGAGTAACTGGAAATCAGTCCATCACTCTTAAGTTTCAAGCGCTGAGACCAACCGCGGTCAACCCGGGATCAACCTGGGTTCAACCTGCACCGCCCTACCTCTATGAGCCACGTGCCAGCGGCGCGCATCTGCCCCCTGGCGTGCCACGACACGCCGCGGTCTTTGCTAACCAAAGCGCCCGCATATAGGGACTGGTGGATGGTGCTCGCTTCCTCATCGAACGCATTTTGAAACCTCGTTTCTTGAGTCAAACTTCATCCTATGACGTCGCAAGCACTATCCATCAGTCCCTACCTGCGTACGCGGGTGTGTGTTTGGTCGTGCACGCCCCCGGCGGCGCCTTCTCCCGCCGGTATGTAGCGGCGCAAGTTCAACTAAGTGGCAAAAGTTGAAAGCGGTTCGTCATATTCTGTTTCAAATGCTAAAACCATAGGCGCTTTCAACATGGGTTTTGATACCGGCAACCTGCACCGCCCTACCAGTAGGGCAGCACCCAGTTCCCCGTCGCTCCATGGACCACAACCTGGTTGGCGATGACCTTGGGCACGATCCCGTCCGTCTGCGGCAGTATCATCGTCGGGGTGGACCATGTTAGGCCGCCGTCAGATGATTTGACCAGCTGCACGTCGCCGCCAGGTATGGACTGATGGACAGTGCTCGCCACGTCATAGAATGCCGATTAACTCATGAAGCGAGGGTCATGATGCGTTTGAAGATGAGGTCGGGACTGATGAATAGTGATCGCAACGTCATAGAATACCATTTTTGCTCAAGGAATGAGGGTTTAAACCGCGTCTGATGACGTGGCGAGCACTGTCCACCAGTACTTACCGCCAGGGGCGTACCGCGGCGGGATCCGGTGGCCGCTGTTGAGCCTCCGCGCCGGACGGAGGCAGTTCGCCGACTCAGTGTAGAACAGCCACACCTCATGCTCGTCGTGTAGCGGCGCAAGTTGAAATTGAAAGCGATATTTCAAAGCGTTTCATCGTTTCATCGTATTGTGACTTCAAGCGCCGAAACGATGGGTGCTATCAACACAGGGTTTTGATACTGTCAATCTGCACCGCCCTACCGTCGCCGCCGGGAGGCACGAATAGGACGGGGCTCCAGAGCGCCCGCCTCTGGCGGATCGAGACCCGCCTCGCCTTCGACCACTGTGCGCCGTCGACGCTCGTACTGTACCCACGGTTAGGGACAGACGTATACAGCTCACCACGTCATGTGATTCCGTTTAATTCAAGAAACGAGGGTCTAGTGTGTGGATGATGACGTGGCAGGCATTGTCTGTCAGGCCCATGTCATGTGTTTTCACTCAGGTCAAGAAACGAGGCTCTACAATGTGGAGGATGACGTGGCAGGCGGCGACTCTGTCAATCCCTGCCCGAGGTGTTGATCCGCCACCCCTTCAATGGTGGAGCTCTCCTGCCACACCACCATCCACTGGGCCGGCGCCGCGCTCGCGGGCAGCCTGGCTATGTTGGCCATGTGGGCGTACTTTATGTTGCCGCCGTCGCTTAGGGACTAATGAATTGTGCTCGCCTCGTCATCACACATGTTTTAAGCGATCGTATCTCGAGTCAATCGGTGTCCTATGACATAGCACTGATGGACAGCGCTCGCCACGTCATCAAACATATGTTAAGCCCTCGTTTCTCGAGTTACGTGGTGCTTATGACTTGGCGAGCACCATCCATCAGTTTCTACCGTCGTGCGAGACCCAGTGCAGCTTGGACTTGACTTGCTCCACTTTCCCACGCGGCGAACGAGCGAGCGACTTGAAATAGCTCAGCCGCGAGTCGTTCCGGCAGATGTCGAGCTGACCCTTGCGCTCATCCTTGGAAAGCCTCGGCAGCGCCGCCGGAGGTTGCACCGGAAGACAGGGGCGTACACTTGTTCACCTTTCAGCTCAATGTCAGCACGATTTGTGGGTTACATGTTGGGGGCTTTCATTAACAAAACATCTCAGGTTGAGCTGAGAAGCGAAGGCTTGTGGTGGCTTCAGTGACCCAAAACTGCTCCAGTTGAGCTGAGAAGTGGACGAGTGGAAGCCCCTGCTGGGAGAGATTCGCCGTCCTCCTCGTCCTGGTTCGCGCGACGCAGCTCGCTCTCGCCGTCCTCCTCATCCTCGCCCGGTACCGCGATCCTCCGGCCTATGACTACGTTATCCAAGTCCTAGTCATAGGGCCTGGCAAGTGTTGCTCGCCACGTCATCCAACGCACTTTGAACTCTATTCTCTTGAGTCGAGTGTGGTGGAGGGAGGTGGATGGGAGGAGGATGGGAGGTGGATGGGAGGCGGAGCTAGGTGGATGGGAGGTTGATAGGACGGGAGGTGGATGGGAGGTGGATGGGAGGTGGATAATGGCTCTCTTGGAACTCTATGACGAGGCGAGCAACATCCGCCAGGCCCTACCTCCTGGTCCGTGCCCTCCTGCCCGACGTCGTCGCCGCCTCCCCCGTTGCCGCCGCCCCCGGGGCCTTGCCCCTCCACCGCCTCCTCGAGCGACTCCACCGCCGTCTCCACGAACGAAAACGCCGGACTGTGCGCCGTGTTGCAGCGGCGCAAGTTGAACTTGAAAGCAACACTTGAATACATTGAAAGCGGTCAATCGCATCTTTTAGATTCAAGAGCATAGACCCAAGCACTTCCAACACGGGCTGCATGGGGACAACATGCACCGCCCTACCGTGTGTACGCGTCTCGCGTGGTGCGCGCGGTGCAGCGCCTTCAGCTCCTGCGGGTTCAGGGTTCGCTCGGCTGTCGTCTGTGTCTCGCCGTCTGAGAGCATGTGGGAGAACCCATTCGCGAGGACGAACACCATAAATAAAGCCACCGCGAACGCGCTGGCGCAGCGGATCTGCGCCCCCCGCTTCGCGCGCCGAGTGGGGGCCATCGTGCGCTCTCTCACCAGGAGCGCGGTGGGGCGTGGTGGCGTGCGGCTGGGTGGGCAGCGGATTAGTGCTCCACTCCGACCGACGCGTGGGTTAGGGTTTCGGGTTTAAAGTTATCTAGCTAGGGTTATTCGGTCGAGGTGCCGAGGTGCCGTGTCAAGGCCGATGTCGACGTCACACGCGCGCGGCACACCGCACCGTCGACCGCCAGCAGCCCGCATCGACCGCGCACGAACGGCAACATGTTGACGCGGGCTGTCCAAGCCGTCGCGATGTCGACGGCGGCGACGCAGCAGCAGCAGCGGCGCGCGGGACTCATCGCGGTTGTGTACATCAGCGAGGGTCGCAACGCAGCCGTCCTCAACCGCCTGGAGACGGCTGCCGAGGCCGCGTGCAAGCAGCACGGCGCGCATGTGCGTGCCTGCCGCCGTGTCGGACCGTTTGCGCACCCACCCTGCCGCATCGCACACACTCCTCCTGCCACGCAATCGTCAGAAGCATCACCGTGCTCCCCGCCAGAGTTCATGCCTGCGCATGCCCATGCCCACCACCACCTGCGCCTGTGCCTCCTCCTTAGACGCTGCCAGCCCCGACGCGATGATGACCGCGGCGTCGGGCACCGCGCCCAGGACGCGCAGTAGCAACCCGCTGATTAAACCTGGGCTCACCACCTCCTCGCAACCTCGCTCTCGCAGGTAGTGAACGTGTTTCGGGACGCGGAGTACAACCGCACGGGGTTCTCGCTCGGGATCGCGAGCGACGCGGAGCGCAGCGGCGTGGAGCCACTGCGGTAGGGTCCGGCGGATATTGCTCGTCACGTCATCCATTGCAATTTGAATCCTTGCTTCTTCAGTCAAACAGCACCCTATGACGTGGCGATGGCGAGAAATATCCGCCAGGCTGTATGCTGCGGCAGAGCGCGATGGCGCTCACCGGCCTCGCGCTGTCGCTGGTGGACCTGCGCCTGCACTCGGCCACACACCCACGGTGTGGCGTCGCGCTATTTCCTATGCAATGCTTACCTTACACTTAATCCCTCACACTGGTTGCCTATACACGGCTGAGCTGAAAAGAAAACGGTGGGTCAGGCCGGAGGATGCGGCGAGTGTGAACAGGCATACTAATACATCAGTCAGTTTGATATGAACTGAGAACGGCGTGTCAGGCAGGGGAGGAGGATGCGGCCAGCGTGCAACCAGTCAAGTCAGGTTGAGCTGAAAAGTGAACGGCGTGTCAGACCCTGCGCCGTGGTGTGGCGTGGTCGACCACATCAGCTGCCACGCACTGGGCGAGGCAGACGGCACCCTGGCTGCGAAGCTCGCGCAAGGTCTCGGTGCGGGCATCGGCGACGAGCTGAACGTTCCGGTGCTCCTGTATGGCCTGGCGAGTCCCGCGGGAAACCAGCTCGCTGACCTGCGCCGGAAGAACGGCTACTTCAAGGAGACGGCCAAAGCAGGGGGTTGGGTGGGCGCACACGAGGTGGAGGGCGGGTGCGTGCAGGCGGACTATGGTAGGGACTGATGGATATTGCTCGCCGCGTCATCAAACGCATTGTAAACCCTCGTTCTTTTGTTATATGGCATCCTATGACGAGGCGATGGATTGATGGATATTGCCCGCCATGTAATCAAGCGTATTACAACCCCTCGTTTCTTGAATGATGTGGCATCCCATGACGTGTCGTGCGCTATCCATCAGACCCTAGACTACGGGCCGGCGCAGGTACCGCCGGAGGCAGGTATTTGCATGCTGGGGGCGGTTCCGTGGGTGTGCAACTACAACGTGCCAATCCGAGTGAAGCCGTCCGCGGAGTCGTCCGGGTCTGGGTCTGGAGATGAGTATTTGATGGCAGCCGCGAAGAGAATGGCCAAGAGGGTGGGTGAGCGGGGGGGCGGGCTGGCGGCGGTGCAGGCCATGGCGCTGCCGCACGGTAGGGCGTTGCAAGGTGACAATATCAAATTCCGTTTTGGTAGCGCCTATGGTTTCAGCGCGGTGCAGGTTGACAGTATCAAAACCCGAGTTGAACGCGCCTATGATCTTCCGCGTGAAGCTACAATATGATGAAGTGCTTCTAGACGTTGCTTTCAATTTCAGCTTGCGGCCCTGCCGCACGGCGCGGAGGGGGCGTTCCCGGACGGCGAGGGCGGGGGGTTGGTGGTGGAGGTGGCTTGCAACCTGCTCGACCTTTCGGTAGGGACTGATGCATAGTGCTCGCCGCGTCATCGAAAGCAAGCGAGATTTCAGCATGCGGACGATGATGTGGCGAGCACTATACGTCAGTCCCTATTTGTTGGTGACCGGCGTCGCCGCAGTGCAAGCCTATTTGGAACACCTGTGCAGCGAAGATGTATCTTCCGCCGGACTCGACGTCGGCACAGGGTACGTGACCAACCAGAAGCCCGACGACCTGTTGCGGCAGCTCTGCAGCGCCTGAGTGATCAACGTCGGCACGCGATACGTGACCAACTAGACACCCGAAGCGCTGTTGCAGCGCCAGAGTGACGCGTTGTGAAGTGGAGTGAACCCTCGTCAGATTCTTCCGAGGCGGCGGTGGCGAGGGCCGGCGTCGAAGATGGACGATGCCGTTCCGTTGTAAACTTGTAATAGATACGATACAACTTTGCTTCTCCCGCGCGCAGGGCACCACCTGATATACTCAGATGCTTTCATCCCAGCTCAACTAAAGCGTCTTTAAGGTATTCAGGGGACTGATTCAAGTGCTTTCTGCGACATACAGCTCAAAGTGCCTACTGGAAATAACACTCAAGGAAGGCTGTGCGTCAGGCTCACGCCACAGGAACTCAAACAGGCAGAATGATCACTTCAGAGACTGCCAGAGATTGTCGATACCAGATTGCGATACTTGACGTCTTCCGCCAGATTTTTTGGGTGGACGACAACGACTTCGTCCTGTTGATGCCGCCACTCTTTGAGGCGCGGCCTGACGGGTAACTCACGCGCGGATCTGGGTTAGCACGCGGCTCAAACTGCAACAAGCGCAGATCTGCGAAGAAAGCCAGTCGCCCTACCACCCGCCATGACGATGCCGCGCGACGACCCGGCCCCGCTCCCCCGTGCCTCGCACGGTAGCGGCTCCAGCGCCCCCCCCGACAGCAGCGGTCCCTCCTTTTCTTCAACGGTGCACTGCGGTTTCCTGAAGTGCAGCAAGCCTCCTGCTGCCGGAACCACGCTGCACGTTTGCGCCGGGTGCAGGACGGTTGCATATTGCAACGACGTGTGTCAACGGCAGGGGCTTACACTGTTCCACTTCTTCAGGTCTTTTTCAGCTCAACTCAAGCACTTTCTGTGAGACACGCTGGTTGGTTCACTCTGTTAGTGACAATAGCGGCTCAGGTTGAGCTGAGAAGTGGTCGAGTGTAAGCCCCTGGTCAGCGGGCGGACTGGGCGTCGCACAAGCTCGACTGCAAATCACTTGGCAAGTTGCACGAGGGGTCAGTCGCCGCAGGCTGGGGCTTACACTCGTCCACTTTCCGGCTCAACTTTAAGCCCTACATGTGGGATAGTGTGTGCTTTGAGGGGTTATTTAGGGGTCGTTTAGGGGGGATAAGGGAGTTTTAGGGAGTAACTGGGGTGCATCTTTGTGTCAGAAACGGCGCAGTTTGAGCTGACAAGTGGACGAGTGTAAGCCCCTGGCCGCAGGAGCCGCGATGAAAGCCGCTGGAAGACCTAAAGGAAACCTGCCGCTCTTCTGGGAGTGGTTCAACGGTGTTGAAGGCAGGGGCTTACACTCGTCCACCTTGTAGCTCAACCTGAGCCGTTTTTGTCGCAGAGATCACCCAACGTATCTCGCAAAAGTGCATACGTTGAGCTGAAAATCGGACGAGTGTAAGCCCCTGGTTGAAGGTCTGTCGCAGAAGGTGGAGCGCATGGCGTGGGAACACCGCGGCGAGAGCCCCTTCATTTTGGTGCAGACACACAAAGATGGCTCTGACGCAGGCGCGCCGCGCGTCATGCCGGTGCCGCGGAGCGTATGGGAACCTCGGGATGTCATGGGGATGGGCGGTAACTTGCGCATGCTCTTCGATCGGAATGGCTTCGACGCTGACAAGCTATATTGCCTCATATGTATTCTTGATCACCCTGGCAGGGCGGTGCAGGTTGACCCCAGGCTGACCCCAGGCTGACCCCGGGTTGACCCCAGGTTGACCCCGGGTTGACCGTGCTTAGCTCCAGCGCTTGAAGCTTAAAGTTGATGAGCTGCTTTCAAATGTTAGTTTCACTTTCAACTTGCGCCGCTACACCCTGGCAGTGAGAGCTGGCCGGCAAGCATGCAGCAACGGATCTTCCCGGATGCATCTGTAATGGACCTGAGGGTAGCGGCCGAAGCTTTGCAATCAGCAAGCACGCCCGGTAGAGTGGTGCAGGTCAACCCAAGGTTGACCCCGGTTCGACGGCACCGCACTTGGTTTCAGCGATTGAAGCTGACCTGTGAGGACCGCTTTCAGACTTTGCTTGCAATGTCAACGTGCGCCCAGAGTGACACGATGTCCCACATCGATGCTGTAATCTCCCATATAGATACCGCTATCTTCCATACGATACTGTCATCTCCCATATCGATAATGCCATCTTAAGGTCATCTCCCATATCAATACTGTCATCTCCCATATCGATACTGTCATCTTAAGGTCATGTGCACATCGATACTGTCATCTTGTCATATTGTGGACAGGATGACCATATCATATCTTTTCACTCTACGTGCGCCGCTACAGCCCGGTGAGCAAGCTGCAGCACAAGCTCGGGTTGAAGCATGCTTATCCTCGCACCCAATGTTGACTGAAGAATTGAAGCGTTTGCACTCCGAGGATGTTGCTGCCGGCTCTCGTGTGCGGCAGGGGCTTACACTCGTCCACTTTTCAGCTCAACCTGCTGTTTCTGTCACAAAACACACCCTAAACACCCCCTAATACCCCC
>Ga0307488_10005362_pt1 | contig 10594 bp, 7 predicted proteins | sample SB02metaG_FD_202248 | JGI IMG/M metagenome (GOLD analysis project Ga0307488, IMG submission 202248) | Sea-ice brine microbial communities from Beaufort Sea near Barrow, Alaska, United States - SB 0.2 | ecosystem: Environmental > Aquatic > Marine > Coastal | place: USA: Alaska | collected 2017-05-06
AAAAGGTGGGTACGGTTTTCCTATCCTCGCCCTCGGCAAAGCAAAGCAGACAAGGGCCGAGAAGAGCACGGCAATGCGGAAGTCAACGAAGCGAAGTCCGGAAGTACGGTTCAATTTCCTACTGGAGGTAAGGCCCGGGACAAAGGTTTTGATAAGTCAATAGTAGTAGTTGTTGCTTTCTCGGCTATTCCAATAGAAATGATTGAAATTCTCGTATACGTATAGTAGTAGACGGCAGTAGATCCTACAACGGTAAGGTTTTCAACGGCAACTTCGATTGCGCCCCATCTCTACTTCGATAAAAAGGTTCTATCCTCGGATTCGCAATAGCGACAAAGAAAAAGGAAGGGGCGGGTCCGATTAGACGATCATCCTCATCCGAATTATCCCTTTCCCCTTTGCCGAGTCAGGAAGAAGATGGATTTACCTTGCGTAGGATTGCGTATGTTTCGTATTCGTGGGCCTATTCCTATTCGTATTATATAATCGTAGGAACCGTACCAGAAGTAGTCATCGCTATCGCTGTTCCGGATGGGTTCTTTTCCGCCTGGTGGAGGCTAAAAAAAGAAGACAGACTCTTTCCAGTAGATGAGCCAGGGAGAACGTCGACTTTTTCTCTCGCACTTGCACTTATTGGATTGCTCTTTGCGTTTTTTACCTAGTTTTAGAAACTACTTAGTCCCCCGTGCATGCCTATTATACCTATTAGTAGCTGCTTACTCTACTATACGTGAATACCTTGCTTCTGCTTCTACTTGACCGGTGCTTGCTTATTAGATTAGCTATTCCTATCCGTGGTGAATATCTGCTATCCCATCTCTTCTATTAGTTCTAGTTACTTACCCTCGAATACCGTGCTTTCTTACCTAGCTATTATGCATAAACCAGTGCTGCTAAAACACCTAGTCCTTACTTCTATCTCTACTTCTCAGTCGATGAACTAGCCCTAGCTCATGCTTTTTACTATTAAATACGCCTAGTCCTAAACCAAACGATTTTTAAGCATTTCTTTGTACAGCACCAAATCATTCCACCTCGACTATTTCATCCACAGAAGCGTATCTGACAACTATGTCATCATCGTTTTTTTCTTCCGAAAGCTAGAAAGGGCCTACCTAGTGCTTGCATTTCGGGGTAAAGTAGCTTTCTCCGGCTCAACAAGAACTGCCTGCAAACATGGAATGCCAATGCAATGATCAGAACTTCCTTGCCAAGGGAACGAAAGACAATCATAAAAGAAAGGAAGAAGTCGACATCCTGATTTATTATCATGCTTTGACCTTTATTTTCTGACAGGCGAGTAATAAGTGTACGTGCCTTTCCCTTTCCATACCCTAAATCAGGTTTGATTTGAGCCTGGGTGGATCAATAGACTACTGTATATACTATGTCAGTACGGGACTAGAGACAGTAGGGGAGATCCTTTGATCACCTCTAAGGAAGTCTAGTCTGACTCTATAGGGTAGGAAAGAGCAAGAGAGCAGTACTCGTGTTATAGTCCTTCTTGAATAGCATAAAGCGCTAACTTTAAGAGCAGCTAAGAAGTAGACTCATCCCCGTGATAAGGTCTTCTTATAGCGTTAGTGCTGGGCACTTCTCTTTTAGCGCTTGCTGCTTGCGATACGATAATAGCTGTGTTATTGAGCGGGGGAAGGCAGATCCACTTTACGGGAAGGGGAAAGTCGACTAAAGTGGGTTAGCTGATGTCTACGGCCGCAATTCCTTTTCTAGCTTTTCTTGCAAGCTAGTTTCTAAGTTTCCAGAATCTGGCAATACTACAGCTTGGGATGACCACCAAGATGATGCTTCATCGAAGACCACACTCGGGATGTATAGCAAGGGTTGGTATTCGGGTCACAACACTTCCACCCTTTTCGCTCATTATCATATCCAACGAATATACATCGGATAGCTTTCTTGTCGAATTTACTTCGTAGATGACTGGGCACAAACACATAGCATACACAACCAAAAAAACGAAAGTGACTTCATAGTCTACTTGGTAAGGGGGTCGACGATTCCATAGCTTCTCGAATGGTGAGATTCCGCTTTCGAGACATCATAAGAAAAGGCGGCTAGGGCAGGGGTGCCATGTCTTAGAGGTTCCAAGCAATCCCTACCTTCTCTTCCTATTCCTAAGGCTTTAACTATAAGTTAGTTGTAAGGGGATATCGATCAGGCAGGGGCGGGCTATATGAAAAGGTTAGGGGCAAGGAAGCAAGAGGGAAGGGAGTCTTTCCATTGAAAGCATGAGTTTAGAAAGTTGGAGTATGTTAAGCAAGTTCTTTTGTAAAAATGAATGAAATCCTAATTCCTTCCCAGCCGAGACACCAAAGGCGCATTTCAAAGGATGAATTTGAAACTTATACTGCCTCATTCTCTCGAACGCTTTCCTCAGATGAAGGAGATGTTGTTCCTCGGATTGAGCCATAATAACAATATCATCAATGTACACCTCCAATTCTCGGCCCACCATACCCTGGAATATGCTATTCTGAGTCCTCCGGTATGTGGCTCCTGCATTCTTGAGACCGCATTACTCTCCACTCATAGGCACCAACAGGACCAGGGCATCTAAATGCAGTCTTGTTAATATCTTCTTCGGCGATTGGCACCTGGTTATATCCTGAGTGGGCATCCAATCCAAGAGGCTCAATACAGAGTTACAAGCAGCCGAATCTACCAGTAGGTCAGCTATCGGCATTGGATACTCGTCCTTTGGAGTGGCAAGATTCAAGTTTCTGAAGTCAACACATAACCGCTGACTTGCCATTCTTTTTAATCACTGGTTTAATATTTTTATATCCCCGGATGTTCAACTTCAAGGCTAGGGCGGAGATGCTCCATTAGTAAAAGACCAATCTTCCCATACCAATCATCTTCCTCGCCCACTCAATGAATCCATCCTCGATTGAACTAGGGCTTCGCTTCGCTATTGCCTCTCCTGCCTTGTGTAGTTATCTCTGGACTGCTCTAGTTCACCAGATCTTAGCCAAATCAGTAAAGTTCAATGCTAAGGATTGAGGGTGACCAGTGGTCTTATGTGCATTCGGAAGAACCAACCTAGACTAACATATAAGACCGAAGGGACAGACTCCTTTCCGAATGGTCTATGGGGCAGAAGCTATAATCCTCACTTTTTCCTAGCGTCTAGACACCACCTAACCTATTAGTAAATCAAGAAAGCATTTCACATCGTCTTGCGTGCATCAATTATTGCTGCTTTCCGAAGATAGACTGAATGCTGAATGAAGAGAAGACTTATCTCCCGCCGTTGCTCGAGCCCGAGCTGCCGCTGTAGTGCAATGGGTCTTTCAAGGATCGAATTGGGCGTGATCTGGCCTTCATCCTCGAGGAGATCCAGGACCTTCACATGAACACATTCAACGGGTCGATACCAGCTGCTTTTGGTAACCAGTCTCGGGTCTAGCACCTTGATGCAAGCCAGCTCACTGGATCAATATTCCCGGGAATAACAGCGTTGGTGAACCAGTTGACACTTGATCTCTCATCAAACAGTTTGGTGGGGCCAATACCTAGGGAGATTGGTCAACTGGAAAATAAGGAATTGCTAATTTAGAGACAGAATGGTCTTAGTGGAAGCATTCCAGAAGAGATTGGTAACCTGAAGCAGCTAAATAAAAGTTCTTCAACTCCCCGGATGCAAGTTCACAGGCACCATCCCTTGGTCAATTGGTGGTCTCAAAAGTTTGAAGGAACTTGATATATCAGAGAACAACTTCAACTCTTAGTTATACACCCACCTCTACTACATAGTAGATAGTCAAAGTGTCAGCTGCTTGTACCAGTCATTTATGTGTCGTAATTGTACTCAATTGTCCAAGAAGACTGCACGAGACACCAAAACACATCAATGTTGTTTTTCATGTACTGCCTCTTCTAGATTCGATTGCTGTCTCCACATTTCTTCGCCAAAAGGCTTGAATTCTTCCCATCGTACACTACATCCGATGCTTTAAGTTCAACTGGAAATGAAGAAGTATACCTCATGATGGGTTGACCTGCCTGTCGACTACAAGAGAGACAAGCTCACTCGAGAGATCTTTCCTGTAGATGAGCTAGGCAAAGAAGGTTCTCAAGGATAGAGGGGGCCGTTGCTTGAATTCGTATTGGCGTGGAGGAGCCCGAGGAGAGAACCGTTCCCCCTTTCCTTTTGGGAGTACCGCTTACTGATCGGGAGTGGTCAAGGGAGGATCACCTTGCGAAGAAGAAGCACGAGGGTCGCCCACAAAGCGATAAACAGAAGGAGGATGGGCATGCACAACGGATTTCAATTAGAAGAGAAGGTGCAGTTAGTTAGATGAATTGCTTTCGCGTAGCAGCAAATGAAAATCTGAGTGAAAATAGGAATAGATAAGTTCCCGAGGTCATTGAAATGGGTGAAGTTCCATTTACTATGGATTTTTTCCATTCTCCTCTTGAAGCACACAAGCAGGAGCCTTTCTTCCAGGAGCCTTTCACCAAAGAGAGCAAAACAGTTCTGTAAGTGGCAGATCAAAGCCTGAAGTAAAGTGCCTGGTTGTCTTAGTATTCTAAGTAAAGCATTTCATTCTCCAAGCTTTCAGGATATCTCTTCGTTAGCCTTTTGAATTCAGCTATCAGTGTGAAGATGAGCATCTATCTTTCTTTTAAGGATTTAGTGTGTGTGCTTGTTCTTAAGGGAACGTGCAAATCACCCAATCATATCAGGATGGATCCAATGGGTGTGATTTTTGTCTGTATTGATCACTTACCTACGCTATAAGAAGAAGGGCGTCATGGAAGAGTTTGGTGTCCAAAGCCACACCTTCTTTCCCCCATAGGAACAGAGGTCAGGAGCTGTCGGCAGGGCGCTGCATTCAATCTGACTGATGGCTCAAGATAAGTTGGAGACGTACTTTAGATAGATAATTTATGTATTTCGCTATTTCGAATACCTAAACTCAAGCAGTGCTAATTTGCTAATCCAAGCCTTATCAATAATACCAACACGCCGTCTGATCCAAGATTAGCAACCTCTCTTTCTCTCATAGAGAGAACCTCACTGACGCATTCAGGGCTCTGCAGTTGAAGCGTTCCTACCATCCATATATAGGGAATCCACACCGTCGGCTTGTCGATCCGGGATCGCCCAGGATCGGGTGGAAGGTCGGAGAAGCCAGTCTTCAGTGGTGCTTCCTTGGCAGGCGGATAGTAGATCAGAGAGGCAGGCCAGTAGAATATGGAGTTGTTTTCGTTCTCTTGTTATTTTTTTATGGCTATAAGTCTTTCTGTCTTGGATTCGTAATGTTTGGCCATTAGGTTTGAATTGCCTTCTCTTTCTGTCTTGGATGTGAATTCTTTTACTTATCCTAAAATTAGGAGAGTCGTTGATATGGTCTTTCTTGGCTTTGGCTTTCAAAGTGCAGGTTGAAAAGAGTGCTCCATATCCATATATGTGCTTGGAGGGAAGGCCACATCTTTAATTGTATTCTTTTTGAGGTCATCCTCTTCAGCCTGTGTTAGTAGTGCTAGTTTTGAGTTTCTTTTTAGTACCTTCCCTACTTAGGGGTTCTATAGAAAGGCTTAGAGGATCCTATAGTGTCAGTTTATGTTGGAATTGCTTTGCTCTTTTCTTTACAGCTTAAGCAAATAAGCTTGAAAGAAAGTGCTTTTATTTGAGTTGAAATGAAAGAAGAAATCGTCTATCTAGACAGAGTATGTGTATTATTCGGTCCATGCTTGCCCTTCTAGGCCCTTTAGAGTAACTAGCAAGATCCACCAAAAAGACGGAACTACGGGTGAGAGAAGGAACTATGATAAAGCTTTAGTGGAGTTTCCTGGAATCCCTTCCGGCGAACAGAAAAGAGAGATACGAAGGAGTAATGACGAAAGGTTGATTGTTCGTATGTTCAGTGATGGCGAGCCTTCAACCAATAAGAAATACCTGAAAGAAGATGCGTAGGCCTTCAATCATGGTGCAATGAATATCGTAGATAGAGTGATGGAAGAAGTTCGATCTCATATAGCTAGCTGGAGTCTTTCCTTTCAAAGTGAAACGATTTTCCTTTTACGTTGAGATATTTGAATTGGATTTTCTTTCACCACTACTATCGTAACGCACAGAAAACACTGACGTTTCCGCTCGCTTTCAACCACTGCCACTTTACCTGAGCACTGTGACGCAGTCGGTCAAGTATTGATTTTCTGCTAGTCAAGGACTTATGAGAACTGAAAAGAAAAAAACTAGGCAAAGGAATTCTCAAAGTTCATTGAGTTAAGGGAGGACCATTCGTGGGGGGTTCGTGGAAGAGTTGGGTTCGATTCCCTTTATACGCGATGTGGCGAAAAAGACTGATTCAACGAAATATGCCATGCCTGCATTAAGATTTAAAACGTGTCGTCTACTTCCAGGAAATGTTCGGAACAGAGAACTTTCTCTAATCCAACGCCGCATTCTCCGAAGATTGAGGAACAAGAGGAGATCCATTAAAAGAAATCTTTCTCAGAGAGAAAATCTAAACAGTAACATCAAATCACAAACTACACGAAAGTTGTCCCTTTATTATGGGGATTTACCCATAAGGGAGATGCACAGAGGAAGAAAACGAACTTCATATATCCCTTTTTTACTCAATCAAGAAACAAGATCGGACGTGATTCCGGTTCGTCTCCGTTTTAGTGACACTCTTCCTCAAGCAAGGCAGCCGATAAGTCATCGAAGGGTTTGTTTGAATAATGGACTGGTAACCATTACTCATTTGAAAGTTTCCCACGGTGATCTAATATCTTTTAAAGAAAATGACGCGAGAACCCGCGGTGAAGAAATAAGGAGATCTTTCTATATCGACATATCAGTTGGAAAAATCATAGGCAAATTCCTACCGGTCAGAATCTGGAGAAGAACAAAAACGGAATGGTTCCGCTTACTCACAACTCAGAGGGGATGCCGCTTACTACTCAAATCCGGGTTTTTGCAAGAGTTGCGTTCTTATATGCAAGAAGAAGACTTAGAAAGAACAAAGAAGTTTGGATCCGCAAAAGTATGCTTAGGCAGTTCCTTCGCTGAGCACAACAGAATGAAGAGGAATTTGTTTCATTTCAAATACTTCTTCTTATTGAAAAGAAGGAAGGAGGAAGAGGAAAACCGAAAAAGAGCAATAAGTCCTTTTGTTTACAAGTCTTCTTTATATAGAAATTCGACCTATTGCTCCGGATCCCCGTTTACTAGGAAGATAAGAATCAAAAGGATCGAACTACCTACTCATTATTCGGAGGTGAATCATAGAACACTAAAAGCTGTGGTATCTTATGGACCTAACATAGGTCACATCCCTCACGACATAAGATTGAAAGATCCAAACCTTCCTCTTCGGAGCGGAAACGGACGTGGCCAAAACATATAAAAAAAGATCGGCCTAGTCGCTCATAGGGACATATCTATCCGGATAGAGGATAGTCTAGATCAATTTTTAGAAAAATATCTCTCTATATAGATAGGTATCTCTGTGGATAGAGATAAAGATAGGGATCCCTATAAATCGAAATATATGGAAAAAGTGCACTTTTTGACTACTACTATTTCTTAGACTTTTTCAAGGAAACATCGTTTTTTCGATTTTGACTGAATTGGTCGGAGCGTAGACGAGCGAGCAGAGCCCAGGAAAGAGGTCAGATCGTCATAGAGCAGTCGACTATAAGTATAAGACTGCTGGCCTGAGAGAAGGCAGTCTCTCTCGGGAAACATGGCCCAATTTCTCTTCTTTCTTTTCACACGGGCAACAAAACAATTGGGAAAAGACCATGAACATGAGTTTCAAATGTAAAAAAAAGGTCTGAAAGACTTATTCTTTTTTAAAAGGAGGATAAGATAATTTATAGATTATTTGTTGATGTTATTATGTGTTATTTACTACCTTTGGCTTTGGGAAAAGTTTTCTACTTTTTAAGTTCTTGACAAGTCCCAAGTGGAGGAGATTAAGAGGTCATTAAAGAATTCTTCCTTTTAGTTCTCTTCGATGTATCGATCATGCATTCCTAAACCACATAAGCCGGGGGAGATGCGCTCCATTAGACAGCCTCATAAGGCAGACATCATTGTCATGGATACGGCTTTATCGTTTTTGAAGACATCTTTCTAACGTACTCCCATGGGTTTCGAAAAGGGAGAGGAGTCATCCCCTTTTTCGCTCATGTTCAAAAATTTGGAAAGGTTGATAGACTCATTCAAGCAGATATAGTAGGTTATTTTAATAATATTAATATTATGATTTTCATTTCAACATTAAGCGCGCATATTGGGCAAGGTAATGATGCCTTCTGTAATCTGATTGAAGCTAGTGATATCAAAGATCAGAATCGAAAAAGTTATGCATTCATTTTTAAAGGAATACAGCGGGTAAGCCCCTTATCTCCAATTCTTAAGAATATCTTCTTACAGAAACATATCATGTTGATTCATATTTTTAGTCAAAAGAAGGAATTTCTTTTTGTTATATATGCAGATAACTTTGTATTTGCTATTAAGAAGGGGCCAGAGTCTGAAAGAGTAAGCCAAAGCTTCCAACAGATGTTGAAAGAGTCTTTGGCCGAGCTCAAACTCTTTTAAAAAAGCTTGGAACTCATTCGCGAAGTCAGTAAACCCTGCTATAACTATATTATATTAGGAGTACTTGTCTCAATTCACTCAGACGGACTTATGAAGGCACCCATGAATAAATTCCTCAGAATGCCTTAAAAACAAAATAGAAAAAAAATGACAAAAGAAAATGCTCAACCTTGAGGAAGTACTTCTCCCTAAGATACAGACATATCTAGCTCTATATTGTTTTAGTCAAAATGAGAATGACGTCATTGCATACTTAAAAGACTTTTTGAGATACAAAGTTATATAACATTTCGGCAGTTAAAAAAATAAAAATATCAGAATCAAAGGAAGAAGGACAAAATCCGGAATCTTTCCCTAGACCAAAAAAAAGAGTAGTAGCTTCTCAGCGGTCAAGGCGGAATTCATACATCAACTACCGTAGTCGCTACACCTCATAGTGATGTCTTGCCCATTTTACAAAGAAAGAGGACCAAGAAGAAGCGCTTTCCTGTCCACGTGAGTTCCCCCATGGAATATGGATCCAGCCTTGCAGACGATTGTTGCCTTTATAAAAGTTATTCTCCTGCTCTTGACTCATCAAGCCCTGGATGGATGGCTGTTCTAGCCGATCACGGGAGAGCCTCTTTGTCCAATGAAAAGTGAGAGGATTCCCTCTCTGACGACTTCGGTGAACAATGGGCAACTCCTACTACTGAAGCCAGTGGATACTGAGCCTCTTCCTCTCATCTCTGGGCTGCTTATTCGTCATCACGGAGCAACCCGGTACCTTTTCTTAGGCGAGCGACTGAGACGAGAGCTTTCAATTATGCCGTTTTGGTCAAATCCCAGGGCTCTTTCTAATTTGATTAAATACTTCTATGTTGTATGATAATAGAAAGTCAAGATCTCACTCGCTTTTTCTGCTTTGTATTCGGCTGTTGCCTTTTTCCACATCGATTGCTATAGGAGTTCCATCCTCAACCTCCTGCTCAACAGGATGGAATTCAGGCGTCGCCTGATTCACGGAAGGCTCCCCGGAGGAAGCACTCGTCGTGTCCATCAGTGCATCTAATTCTCCCGTGCTCTCCACAAAGTGTGAAGCTCCTCAGAGTTTTTGGGTTCCTGTCTTCATGTACCGAAAGGACAAAGCTGGACGATAGGAGCAATACGGGGAGAAAGTAGCGCTTTTGCTATAGGCTGGCTTAAAATGTTTCGTTTGAAAACGAAAAGGCAAAACAGGCTTTATTGCTTTTGCCCCAAGCAAGAAAACGGATGTGCGAAGGAAAGTAGGACTTTTGACTACGGCTGGCATAAAAAGTTCACTTTGATCGTACACTCTACTAGGCAAAACTGGTGTGAGTGGTTTTGACTATGGGGGGCATAAACAGTTGAATATGGAGAGTCGGCTGAGTTTAGGACAAAAAGACAAGGCGTAGTCTTTTGAGTCTGATCAGTCTAGTGTTGCCTATGTTGGGTAGGAAATAAAAGAATCAAAGCCCTCGACGTTAGCAGTTCTTAGCGGGACTCGACGTTCAGCTGTTGAGCTCTCGAAGTATGAGATCCTGAATGCATCCTCTTTCTTTCCACTTCATCTTGGGAATCTGGAATGGTTGTTTATGGCTGGGTGTGACAGATCAGACTGAGTTTAGAATCAGACTTTCTATCTATCTATCTAGCTGTATTGCCACTCCAACGGTTCTTTTTCTTTGATTATGCCCCGTATCTCTCTGAGCCTATTTGATCTATTTGCTATATCCAAGTTCGAGTGTGAAGTTCGCTCCGGTTGAAGTGTAGGGCTTCCTAATTCCTGCTTCGTCCTCCTATGAATGCACTAGTATAGAAGGTTGGCCCGTCACCGTATACCATCGTAAGATGAACTGGAAATTAGTAGTTTCAACCAGTTACACAAAATAGGCAAGTTGAGGTTTGTTCAGCGTGTGTTGTGTTGCCTCCAACTATAACGAGGCCCTTTGACTTGAGGTACGATCTTACCTCTTAACGCGCTTTCCTGCTAGAAGAAGTGAGGGT
>Ga0307488_10005363_pt1 | contig 10593 bp, 6 predicted proteins | sample SB02metaG_FD_202248 | JGI IMG/M metagenome (GOLD analysis project Ga0307488, IMG submission 202248) | Sea-ice brine microbial communities from Beaufort Sea near Barrow, Alaska, United States - SB 0.2 | ecosystem: Environmental > Aquatic > Marine > Coastal | place: USA: Alaska | collected 2017-05-06
ATTGTCGTGACCATATTGTCGTGACCATATTGTTGTGGCTACAATCTCACTTGGCCGCCTACCTGGCGTTATTCAAGCGCGAATCAACTCAAATGCGCTCTAACCAAGATCGTCAGGCTTAATCGGCTTAACCGGTTTCTCAGGATGGTTGTCACGCCGCGAATGCCGATTACTACCTTGATTGGCCACTGGCCGCACGATGTTTAGCCGACCAAAAGCACGCTGTCGCTGCCATACTGGCTTGATCGGTGTGAGGCGGCTGACCTTCTTGCTAGCTACAATCACATACACGGCACCAAACGGCCAATTCGCATTGCGGCTCAATCCCTGACGATAATCGGGTATCGCACCGCTGTAGCCGTTCACCGGTAAACCATAAGTTGTGTACTGGGCACGATCGATTTTAAAATTAAGCAGCGTCAACCAGTCCATCAGCCGGCCGGGACGAATAAAACGACCGCACCACGGCGCCAAGTTACGCAGCTGACCAATAGGCCGATAAGCCCCCCACAAACTTAGTGGGTTGAAACCAACAATCACGACATGCCCGGATGGTAAGGCAATTCGGCCGACTTCCCGCAGTATTTGCTGGGGTGAGTCGTAGTATTCCAGCAAGTGATGTAGCAACACCACATCCATGCTGTCGGTCTCAAACGGTAATTGCATGGCTGTGCCGGTAAAGGCGCCAGGATCCTCTGGGAGAATACCCATTTTCAGCTTGTTATGAATGGGGCTGGCATCAAACAAAGAATCGGTCTGCAGGCTTAATTGCAGCAGGTCATAACCGAAACAGCCGGGCAATAGTTGATTTAATATCGCCTGCTCAGCAGCCAACACATGAGCCCCGAGAGAGGACTCAAACCAGGATCTCAAGCCCGATAAGGTCTCGTCTGTATTCAACCTAACCCCCCGCCGCTAATAAATACCGCTGATAAGATGCTTTTAGTAAACTGCCATAACCGGGCGTTATGATGAAAAACGCGGGGATGCAGTCTGTTTGGCACTCGTTGTAAAGATCGCTAAAAACATTTGTTATAAACATGGTTATAAACATGGTTATAAACATTTGTTATGAACATTAGTAGATAAACCGCTATTCGGCATATAATCGCCGCACCTGCAACAGAGCCCTAGCGGGTCATTGGAACACATAAATATTCATGAAAAAACCCTGTCAGTTTAGCACCATTCTTGTCTTGATTGTCACGCTGAGCGCCTGCCAGTTAGTGCCCCTGCAGGCTTCCTTAGACCGCTTTGCGAAGGCCACCACGGCCTTGGTTTCAAGAGACGCCCCGAATGAGGCGCTGCTGACGGAGCATGATGCTGATAGCGATCTAAGTATCAGCGCCGACTCAGAGGTTGTGATCGCCGCCGCCATCTCCTCCGAGACCATGACAGAAGCCCTGTCTGAGAGCCCGGACGACGATTCTGTCTCGCCTGTCCTACAACCCGCGGAGACGAGCCTTGCGGATGTTGACCAGGACTTGTGGGCTAGAATTCGACGTGGCCTGTCCCTTGAGCATCACTTGGATGAAGCTCGGGTGCAAGCAGAGCTAAATTGGTATGTACGTCACCCGGAATACCTAGATCGCGTGGCTACACGCGCCAGTCGTTACCTGTTCCATATAGTCGAGACTATCGAGCAACGCCAGATGCCTATGGAACTCGCCCTGCTACCGATCGTTGAAAGTGCATTTGATCCCTTTGCCTACTCCCACGGCCGCGCCTCTGGCCTGTGGCAATTTATTCCAGGTACTGCACGCCAGTATGGTATGCAAGCCGATTACTGGCACGACGGTCGCCGCGATGTCAGACAAGCCACAACCGGTGCCCTGAACTATCTCGGGCGACTGCATAACCGTCTGGATGAAGATTGGTTTCTCGCCTTGGCAGCCTACAACACAGGGGGCGGCAATGTGAGTAGCTCCATGCGTAAAAACCGCCGAGCCAACAAGCCCGTCGACTTCTTTTCACTCGACTTACTCAAGGAAACCCGTGCTTATGTGCCGCGATTGCTGGCGATCAGTGCCATCATTGCCGATCCAGGCAAATACGGCATCGAATTATTGAGCGTTGCCGACACACCCTACTGGGAAATGGTCGAGATTGGCTCACAACTCGACTTGGCTGTCGCGGCACGGGAAGCGGATATCACCCTCGAAGAACTCTACCTGTTGAATCCGTCATTCAATAAATGGTCCACCCACCCCAATGGTCCCCATGAACTGCTGGTACCCGTAGCCAACGCAGATACCCTACGCACCAACCTCGCTGCGCTACCCGTATCGCAGCGCCTAGCTTGGCAGCGTCACCTGATCAAGCCTGGCGAATCTCTTGATGCCATCGCCCACCGCTACAATACCTCGGTGGATGCCCTGCGCACGGCAAACAAGCTGCGCGGCAACCTGATCCGCGCGGGTAAGTCTCTTTTGATACCTGTCGCGAGTAACACTGACACAGTGTACGCACTGAGCGAGGCCGAGCGCCTCAAGAAAAAGCAACGCAGTGTCGAGCAACAGACAGGCTCCGCGCCCCTGCTCTATACAGTGCGTAGCGGCGACAGCTTCTGGGAAATCGCCCGCCGTCATGACGTCACAGTACGCACATTAGCCAAGTGGAATGGCATGGCACCACGGGATATGCTGATGCCAGGCAAACAATTGAAGATATTCAATCAATCTGCGGCCACCACCAGCACCTTTGCCGAGACAAGCCAGTTACCACAAGGCCAGGAAGTCATTCGCAAGGTTAACTATCGAGTCAGGCAAGGTGAGTCACTGGCGCGGATCGCCGACAAGTTCAACCTGTCGGTAGCCAGTATCAGGCAGTGGAATGATCGTATTAGTAAACAGAAATATATTCAGCCAGGCGACCGAATAACGCTTTACGTGGATGTTACTCAAACGAACTAGGCTTGATAAATAGGTTCGCTATAGCGTCCCGCTATAGAGTTTCGGTCAATACGCTCTGCCGATAGGTCCGCCATCTGACCAGGGGTAGGAGCAGTGCGCCCTCTCGCGACAGGGGCTGACGACTGCGTCCCGCAGACGACGAAACCGCGGTCTTCAGAGAGGTACGAACTCAGTTACACCAAGGCCGTTGTAGGAATCAAAGCTAGGGAAAAATGGCTTAAGTAAGTGCCATGCAATTCAGACAGATCTTGTTCGGGCGGGTCTTATTCAGAAAGGACTGGTTCAGAAGGAACTGATTCAGAAGGCGCTGATCGAGTCACTGCTTGTCTCGCTGTCTATATAGTCAGCTTATCTAATCAGCGTATCTAATCAGCTAGTCTAAACCGCCTGTCGAGCCAGCCACCAACCGTTGCGGTCGGCGGTAGCACGAGCAAGCGTTATCAAGTATCTGTGTTAACCCTAGTTATTACGGGTCACAGTGGCACGTTCTTCCAGCCCTTCTCGCCATTCAAGAAACTCACCGGTACCTTGTTGGGATGCCAGTATGCGGCCCAACCTGTTCATGTCCTGCAAGTCATCACCAACTTTCTTATTCTGAACGTTGGTGACACTGATGATGGCAACATCACCGCCATCGAGTAACGTGTAACCGACAGCCTTGTTGCCTTCAGCAGGTCGTGGTAGGCCAAACGCATGCTCGTTGATCTCTGGGTCCAACGCAGACTGACTGCGTCTAGCTTCTCCCACAACCTCCCACTGCAGACCAAACTGGTCCGCTACATAACGTGCACCCGATCCTTCTTCCAACATCTTGACGATGTCTTTCGCCTGGGTTTCAGCCAACGCTACGGCCATTTCTCGTGCTAAGAGATCCTGGATCACGCTAGAGACTGTTTCGAGCGGCTTGATTTCCTGAGCCTGGTAAGCCTTCAAGTGAAGTACCAGATGATGATTAGGGTCGAGTTCGATCAGGTCACTGTTATTACCGTCTAACAATACTGAGCTACTAAACGCAGCTGAGGCAACTTGTGGCAAGGCCAAAATACCTACGGCGTTATCACGGCTAACCGCTCCAGTAGACTCGATTGTTAACCCGAGAACATCACTGATCTCGATCAAATCCAGGGTTTCAAACGCCAGTTCACTCATGTTTGCTGATTGTTGGACAAACATATCCTCGGCTTGGCTTTGTCGATAAGCCAACGTCACCTGATCAATCACATCGGCAAACTCAGGGGTCTTAGCAGCCTCAATATCGATGACCTTAATCAGGTGGAAACCAAACTCAGTTTGTACCGGTGCTGACATTTCATTGAGCGCCAGGTCATAGGCGACCTGCTCGAACGCTTCGACAAAAGTCCCCGGTGCGTTGAAGCCAAGATCTCCACCGATTTCGGCAGAGCCTGGGTCAGCAGAATATTCCTTTGCCAGGGCCGCAAAATCACCACCAGCCATCACCTTCTGATAAGCCTCGTCGATGAGCCCCGTCGCTTGCGCCTCGGAAACCTCGTCATTGATCTCAATCAAAATATGCGCCAGGCGACGACGCTCGTCCTCTGCATACAGATCGCTGGTCTCTTCAAAGAACTTCAGCAGACTCTCGTCCGTGACGTCAACTGCCGCCATCAGATCTTCCCGCTTCAATTCAACATAATTCACATCAACGGTTTCATCCGTCATAAACTCATCAGCATGGCTGGCGTAATAAGCGCTGATCTCATCGTCAGAGACCACCTGCTCTTCCAGCATGCCTTCAATACCAACACGCAAAAAGGCAACGTCACGAGTTTGCTGAGCCAAGCTGCTGGTCCGCTGGACCTGAGGTTGGGTCAAAAACGCGGTGGCTCGAATACCGTTCGAGAGTTGCTGGAAGGTCTTGTCACGGCGCATTTCTTCGCGATAAGTCACGGCAGTATAACCTGCCCCACCCAGCACTAATTGGAACTGACCTGAGTCGAACACTCCATCAACCTGAAATGCCGGTGTGTTGAGGATTTCCTCGTCAAGCAGTGAATCGCCATACTCCAGACCCATAGCCTGACTGGCGACGCCTAGTAATTTGCGATTGATTAAATTCTGTAGGACATCTTGTCGCAGCTTGTCCTCGTCGATGTCTCCCGGCGTTACATTTTGCGCCAGCATCATACGGCGACCACGCTCTACAGCGACCTCCATCTCTTGTTGAGTGACGTCCACGCCATCAACCGTGGCTACTTTCGCCACCGGGGTTAGAAAGGTGGTAATCGAACCCATGCCAAACAGTGCAAACACGACAATAATCAGACCGACGATGACCTTAGCTACAGCGCCGTCAGACTTATCCCTTATGTTTTGAATTGACATTCGATTCCTCTTCCTAAATTAAAAATGGCGCATACTGGGATGCGCCATTCCGAACTGCAAGTTACCTGATGTTACCGCGAGCGATTGCCAAAAATACAATCATGGCAGCCGTCTGCGACAGGCGTTGTGATCCGTGAGACTACCTCACGTTCACGCGACCTGAGCTCAATTAAGAGCCCAATCAAGTTGAAATTAACCGTTAACGGCGTCTTTCAGTGCCTTACCAGCTTTGAACGCTGGTACTTTAGCTGCGGAAATTTGAATCTCTGCACCCGTTTGTGGATTACGACCCGTGCGAGCTGCGCGATCTCTTACGGTGAAAGTACCAAAACCAACAAGCACAACAGAGTCTCCTGCTTTCAACGCGCCAGTCACTGAATCGATCATTGAATCCAAAGCCCGACCTGCAGCTGCTTTTGTGATGTCAGCTGACGTCGCGATATTCTCAATTAATTCTTGTTTATTCACTATCTACCCCTGTGCGGTTTTGTGGATTAATTATAAAGCTACTGATAAAAATTTGATAAAAATTTGATAATAATTTCTGAAAACAATAATTCAATTCGCTTCCGGTCACTTACCTATTCAAGAAACAATAGTTGGCCGACGCGCTACGTGCCCTGAATGATGAACCTTATACCAATTGGGCAAAATGCCTGTCAAGCCAAATGTCCTAATGAGCGCTGATTCTGTGGTCTGAGTCGGAATCCGATGCCTTTTCAGGCTCACCAGACGGTGGCGTGTCAAGTGGCGTAGGCATCCGCTGCAGGGCTATTTGTAATACCTCATCAATCCATTTCACCGGTTTGATGTCAAGATCTTGCTTGATGTTCTCGGGAATCTCTTTCAAATCACGACGATTCTCATCAGGAATAATCACGGTTTTGATTCCACCACGATGAGCGGCCAGCAGCTTTTCCTTCAAACCACCGATCGGCAATACCTGACCTCGCAACGTAATCTCACCTGTCATGGCCACATCGGCGCGGGCAGGAATACCTGTCAGCACTGAGACCAAGGCGGTACACAGAGCTATACCAGCGCTCGGACCGTCTTTGGGGGTGGCGCCTTCGGGCATATGCACGTGCAGGTCAACTTTCTCGTGGAAGTCGGCCGCAACGCCCAGCACGGCCGCACGACTACGTACCACCGTGATGGCCGCTTGAATCGACTCCTGCATCACATCACCGAGCGACCCGGTCTTGGTGGTAACCCCTTTGCCTGGTACCGCAACGGCCTCGATGGTTAATAACTCGCCACCAACACTCGTTACCGCCAAACCGGTAACTTGACCAACCTGGTCCTGTTCCTCGGCCTTACCAAAATTATACTTGTGCACGCCACTGTAGCGCTCTAGCTCGTCGCTACCGATGACCAGCTTCTGGGAAGTGTCAGCACCTTCCAGGTCACGCTCCTTGACCACCTTACGGCATAATTTAGCAATCTCCCGCTCCAGACCACGAACACCGGCCTCACGGGTATAGAAACGAATCAGATCACGGACCGCGTCCTCGGTAATCTCGAGCTCACTATCCTTAACACCATTGTTCGCCAACTGCTTGCGCACCAAGTAGCGAGTCGCGATATTGAGCTTCTCGTCTTCTGTGTAGCCTGGGATACGGATGATTTCCATACGGTCGAGCAACGGCGCAGGAATATTCATCGAATTAGACGTACAGATGAACATAACTTCCGATAAATCGTAGTCAACTTCCAGGTAGTGATCATTGAACGTATTGTTCTGCTCAGGGTCGAGAACCTCTAGCAAACCAGACGCCGGATCACCTCGATGATCCTGGCCCATCTTGTCTATTTCATCAAGTAAAAACAATGGGTTACGTGTGCCCGACTTTGACAACTTCTGCACGATTTTACCGGGCATAGAACCAATATACGTACGTCGATGACCGCGTATTTCCGCTTCATCACGGACGCCGCCCAATGCCATACGCACAAACTTTCGATTAGTCGCACGGGCAATAGACTCTCCTAGCGAGGTCTTACCCACACCAGGAGGACCGACCAAGCACAGCACGGGCCCCTTGATCTTGCGTACTCGACGTTGTACCGCGAGATACTCCAAAATCCGGTCTTTTACATCTTCAAGCCCGTAGTGATCGGCATTCAATACCGCTTCAGCTGCGGCGATATCCTTGCGCACTTTGGATCGCTTCTTCCAGGGTACACCAAGCATCCAGTCGATATAGCTGCGCACCACCGTCGCTTCAGCCGACATGGGTGACATCATCTTCAGCTTGTTGATTTCCGCCGTGGTCTTATCAAACGCTTCTTTAGGCATACCGGCCTCAGCCAGTCGCTTTTGAATCTCTTCGAGTTCGTTAGGCACATCATCCATGTCGCCCAGTTCTTTCTGAATAGCCTTCATCTGCTCGTTCAGGTAATACTCGCGCTGGCTCTTCTCCATCTGCTTCTTGACGCGTCCACGAATGCGCTTCTCAACGTTAAACAGATCAATTTCAGACTCAAGCAGCTTCATCATGTGCTCAATACGATCATCGAGCCCGGTCATCTCCAGAATACGCTGCTTCTCGTCAAGCTTGAGGCTCATCTGGGCCGCAATAGTGTCTACCAGGCGACTCGGATCATCAACGCTCGACAGCGATGTCATGACCTCTGGGGGGACTTTCTTGCTGAGCTGCACGTACTGATCAAAGGCCGTCATCATTGACCGGACCAGAGACTCGGCTTCACTAGCACCGATATGGGGCTCTTCGATCACGTTGATATCGCCGACAAAATACTCATCTTCATCACGAATAGCGGTGACTTGCGCACGATGTCCGCCTTCGACCAAAATTTTCACGGTTTTATCAGGTAGGCGAATCAGTTGCAGGATGGTTGCCACAGTGCCGAAACTGTAAAGGTCATCAGGACCCGGCTTATCATTTTCAGGATCACGTTTAGCAACCAGTAACACTTGCTTGTCTTTATCGTTCTTCTGGGCGTGGTCCAGGGCGCGAATCGACTTTTCAGTGCCGATAAACAGCGGCTGCACACCATGGGGATACACCACCATATCGCGCAAAGTAACGATAGGAATATTCTTCAGGCTGGTCATACTTTCTCCTGGTCGTTATTCAAATCCAGACAACATCGTCTGGGGCACATCCATGCACGACCAATAGCACACGCCTGATCGCGATCCCTCTCCATGGCCCAATACACCTAGGCTATGCTAAACAATGGGACGCGGTAGGCGAAAAATCAAGGACTTGGCAGCCAAAGTATCAAGAAAAGGCGCCAAAGGGCTATGAAAACCACCCGATAGTAATGAAAAGAGCGCAGTGCAGTGCCAGTGGAGAATTATCTTCAAACCACTGGCGAACTGATCAACGGTTGTCCAGAGTGTCGTTCAATCTACCTTGACCTACTCTGGCAACGCCTTCTGCTGTTCTGGGTTATCATAGATCAGCATCGGCTTGGAGACGCCATTGATAACGTTCTCGTCGATAACTACCTTGCTGACACCATCTGAAGATGGGATTTCATACATAATCTCAAGCAGCACAGCCTCCAGAATCGACCGCAGACCTCGTGCACCAGTCTTACGCTCCATCGCCTTCTTAGCAATTGCCTCGATGGCATCTTCACGGAAGTCGATATCCACCCCTTCCATCTCAAACAGCTTAGAGTACTGCTTGGTATAAGCGTTTTTAGGCTCTTTGAGAATACGAATCAGGGCGTCAGCATCCAGCTCATCGAGTGTTGCGATAACGGGTAGACGACCTACAAACTCAGGGATCAGGCCATAACGCACCAGATCCTCAGGTTCGACAGAGCGCAGCGTGTCGCCCAGATTCTTCTTACTGGCTTCGGTCGTCACGGCAGCGCCGAAACCAATACCACTCTTGGCTGAACGGTTAGTGATAACCTTGTCCAGACCGGCAAATGCGCCACCGCAGATAAACAGAATATTGCTGGTGTCGACTTGCAGAAACTCTTGCTGTGGGTGCTTGCGACCACCCTGAGGAGGTACTGACGCCACGGTGCCTTCAATTAACTTCAACAGGGCCTGCTGTACGCCTTCACCAGATACATCACGGGTAATAGACGGGTTATCAGACTTGCGTGAAATCTTGTCAATCTCGTCGATATAAACGATACCAACCTGCGCTTTCTCAACATCATAGTCGCACTTCTGCAGCAACTTCTGGATGATGTTTTCAACATCCTCACCCACATAACCGGCTTCGGTCAGCGTTGTCGCATCAGCGATGGTGAAAGGCACGTCTAGCAAGCGCGCCAGCGTCTCTGCCAGCAAGGTCTTACCAACACCGGTAGGGCCAACGAGCAGAATATTACTCTTCTGCAGCTCGACGTCGTCTTTCTTGCCCGCGTAATTCAAGCGCTTGTAGTGGTTATAGACCGCGACAGACAGGACTTTCTTCGCCCAATCCTGACCGATAACATACTCGTCAAGAATCTCTTTGATTTCCTGTGGCGTTGGCAGCTTCTTCTTCTCGCCCTCCTCCGATGTCTCCTGCAGCTCTTCGCGAATAATGTCGTTACAAAGCTCAACGCATTCGTCGCACACATAGACAGAAGGACCGGCGATTAATTTACGGACTTCATGCTGACTCTTGCCGCAAAAGTTGCAATGCAGCAGCTTGCCGTCTCCGTTATTACCGTCGTGATCGTCAGCCATTACTCCACCTCAATTCGTGCTTGCTTTATTACGTGCTGGCCTTAAGGGCCTGGGACCTAGGTTAGCTATTGCGGTACACAATAGCTCGCCCAGAACGTCACTTCACGTTATCAATAGTATATAACTGCGAGCCCAAATTGAACTCGCGAGTTGTTAATCGTGCTTAAACAGCGGCGAGTGGTGTCCGCGGCTCTTGCACCTTGTCAATCAAACCGTATTCCCGCGCATCAGTCGCGGTCATAAAGTTGTCACGCTCGGTATCCAGCCCGATCTGCTCAACGGTTTGACCCGTGTGCAGCGCCATGATTTCGTTGAGACGACCGCGCAGATAAAGAATTTCTTGCGCCTGGATCTCGATATCACTAGCTTGGCCTTGCGAACCGCCGCTGGGCTGGTGAATCATAACCCGAGCATTTGGCAAGCAATAACGCTTACCCTGAGCACCACCTGCGAGTAATAAAGCGCCCATGCTGGCCGCTTGGCCTATACACATGGTGCTGACATCGCAATTGATAAACTGCATGGTGTCGTAAATCGCCAGACCTGCGGTGACTGAACCGCCAGGAGAGTTGATGTACAGCTGTACGTCTTTGTCCGCATTCTCAGATTCGGCGTGCAGAAGTTGTGCGACTACCAGATTGGCGACATTATCGTCGATGGGACCGACAATAA
>Ga0307488_10005364_pt1 | contig 10593 bp, 7 predicted proteins | sample SB02metaG_FD_202248 | JGI IMG/M metagenome (GOLD analysis project Ga0307488, IMG submission 202248) | Sea-ice brine microbial communities from Beaufort Sea near Barrow, Alaska, United States - SB 0.2 | ecosystem: Environmental > Aquatic > Marine > Coastal | place: USA: Alaska | collected 2017-05-06
GTTTTTATTTGCGCGGCGGTTTGGTCAGCTGTTGCGCCTGTTTCAATACCGTCTAATTTAGTATGGTCTGCATTAGTAAAGTTTTGGTCTGTTTGAGCATCAACGTAAGCTTTAATAGATTGCTGTGTAGCTAAATGAGTTGCACTATTTGAAGACATGTTATCTTCATCTTTAACTGCTGTTCCACTTACTCCTGTGTTTAATACAGGACTAGTTAAAGTTTTTGCAGATAAAGTTTGTGTGCCTGTTAAAGTTGTTACACTCGAATCAATAGCTATATCATTTGCGTTTGCTGTTATTCCTGTACCACCTATAACATTCACTGTTACATCACCAGTAGTTCCGCCACCAGTTAAACCTGTGCCAGCGACAACAGAGGTTACATCTCCAACAGGTACTGCTGCTACTTCCGCGTCAACGTAAGCTTTAACAGACTGCTGTGATGGAAGTCTCGTGGCACTGTTAGATGACATATTATCTTCATCAATTAGATTAGCTGCTATTCTTGCATCAGCTCTTGCGTTTGTGTAATATAAATTAGTTGAACCTTCAGCAGTTAAGTCTGTTGTTTGTCCATCTACATAAGCCTTAATAGATTGTTGAGACGCTATTTTAGTTGCTGAATTAGATGCCATGTTATCTTCATCTAAGAAAGCTGTACCACTAACACTGGTATTTAAAACAGGGGTTGTTAAAATAGCACTAGTTAAAGTTTTATTGGTTAATATATCTGTTGTTGCTTTACCTACTAATGTGTCTGTAGCATTAGGAAAAGTAATTGTTTTGTCTGCAGAAACATCAGGAATTGCTAATGTCATTTCATGTGCATTTGCAGAAGCTCCTTCAAATACTAATGAGCTTCCCTGTATTGTTGCGTTAATTGTTAATGTGTCTGTTGCTGCATTACCAATTGTCATGTTACCACTATGAGTAACAACACCATCTACGTTTACATTACCAGAAAAATAAGCGTCTTTGAATTTTTTAGAAGAAGAACCTAAATCAACTACATTATTTGTTTTAGGTAAAATAGAGTTACTAGCTACAATAATGTCTTGTGTTGGTCCAACTTTAGTTATTGGTGCACCTTCTCCAGTAGAGCCATCGTGAGTATGTCCAGAAGTACTAAAGGCTAAAACTAATAAATCATATTCATCATTAAATAATGCCGAGTTAATTGTATCGCCATCTGAGAATGAGGATTGTCTAGTGTACGGATTCGCCATTGTTTATCTCCTGCTTGAAGGTATTAAGTCAACATACATACCTTGTATAGAATAAGGTGGTAGTGTATCATTGCTTGTAAATTTAAAACTGTTTGAGAAACCGCTTCCCAACAAGTTAATTCTTTTCATTGGAACTTCTGGAGTTCCAAATTTAGATAGTCCAAAAACTGCTAGACCTAAAAGAGATGGTTCTAATATAGAGCCAACTTCAAATGTTGCTGGCTGAGAAACACCAGCGTCCTCAAAATCATATCTTACATCTAAATCTATGTCTGTTGTTCCTTCTGGTCTTATAGATAACTTAGTAAAATGTAATGTTTTTCTAATACCTATATCACCATAATCAATATCGGGTGTTTTAAACTCTGCTCTTATTTTAGAAGCATTAAAGTTATCACCTTTATTGTGGAAATGCACAAAGCCATCGTAATCTCCATGGTGTGTTACTTCAGTATCATTAGTTTCAAAACCTGAAGCAATTGAAGATACTGCTATTCCCTGAGTTTCTGACCACTCCCAAACTGGAATACCTTGAGGACTTATTTTAAATGTGCCTATAATTCCTTTTTGAGATACCTGACCTGTTGTGGCTTTACAATAAAATAATCTATATTGATTTTGTGTTCTTATAACTGCAGTAGACAAATCAAAATCTTCAAGGTTACTTACTATACTGCTTATCAATGGAGATATTTTATGGGATATGGAAGATAGTTCAATATCATCAATACGAGCTGTTGCAGCAACTGTTCTTATTCCATCAGGTGCTAAGAACACTAGGTCACCACCAATCTCAGCTATTGAGAAACCGTCCACACAACCTATGTTTTTAGTTATGTCTTCTATTGCTATAGTACTATTAGATTGAATGTTTACTAATCTACTTAAACTATTAACACCAAATATAATTATCTGCTCACGGAAAGTCTTTAGACCGGTTATCTTATCACCGATGTTTATAGAACCAGCAGACGAACCTGTAAAATCTATGTCGCTATAACGAGTACTATAATAAATTGTTTCTGGTTTTGTTGACCAAGCACCTAAAATAGTATGGTCTTCATGAACTACTGTATATTGTGGCTTAGGTATATCTGCAAAAACTGGAGTAGATGTTGAAAGTCCATAAGCTTTGTATAAACCTCTTTGAAATCTAAACTGCCTTGTTCCACTTACTATCTTTGTTTCTAAATAAACTACAGGGTCTACACCATTAGCACATGTTATTCTAGCGTCTGGAACTCCTGTAGGTATATACTCTGAAAATTGATAACGTGCTGTAGTGTTTAAAGTTACTACAGGTGCAGAGCCTAATTGAGCTGCAGTAGCAAAAGCAGCTGTCCACGAATGATTAGCTTCTTCGGTTGTTTGCTGGGTTGTAGTATTACCAGAAGCCGGAGAACCGTAATCTTTATTTACTTGTGTCCAAGAATAACCATTTTCTGTCCAATATATATTACCATTCTGGAATGCCCACAAGCCTTCTTCATAAGAATACAAGCCTGTAATAGGTGTTGTTCCTCCAGTAGGAGTTGTTGGCGTATTTAAGTTTACTGTTATTTCGGCTTTAGTAGTAGGCGATGAACCGGAAAGAGTAACTATAGGTGGTATCTGATAACCAGAACCCGCAGCAGTTAAAGATATTCCTGTTATAACTCCGTTGCTTACTGTTACTGAAGCTGTAGCACCAGTACCATTATTTTCTGAATCTGTTATGCTTGCTGAAGTCCCTGCTGAATAACCAGCTCCTCCATTAACTATAGTAAAGCTAACAACAGGACTTTTTAGAAATTTTCTGTATCCATTAATTCTTCTATATCCACCATCTATAGAAGCTTCAAAGTTTTTTAGTCGTGTAGCACTTCCGGGAGTTTTAAATAATTCATAAGAAGATGAAGTCTTATCAAGACCTCCTCCAATTGAAATTGATACTCCTTGTTCTACTGCCATTTTTTATACAAACCTTATCCTATCATCCGTCATAGTAGACGGTTGAGGGTTTCCTGAATAAGCTTGCATTAGCCTTATGCCTTTATTATATTCTTGTAAAGCCATAGCCGAAAGCTCTGTGTTTTCTTTAAACTGCCAAACATAATATCTGGCTCTTGCTAACAAAACAGATACCCATTGTTCTGGATATAATATTGTATCTGAGTGTGTTGTTAGTTCTACTATCTGTTCCCAAGAAAAGAAATAAATTCTATATACTTTATCAGGTAATGGAGAAAGACCAAACTTTCTACCATCTGGAGACATTAATACTCTTGAAGGTTTAGAATATGTTTCTGTGTCTTTTTCATTATCATCAGACTCTCTGTGATATTTTCTCCAGTTATCTACGCTTACAAACTTTAAAGTGTTTCTTTCGTGTGGTGAGGCATGTGTTGAAGTCCATACTTTACTAGCACCTGTACAAACAGCTTTAGTATCGTAATCAGTCCATGTTGCACCTGCTGCTATGCAAGTTGCTGCTGTACTATAAGAAACATTAGAACATACTCCTGCTGTAGCACATGTGCCTACGTCTTCAGTAGTCATGTAAAAGTTGTCCCAATCTACTCTTCCAAAATCTTTTGCAGTTCCATGTGAACCGCTCGAATGTTTTTTTAAAAAATACCAACGCTGTCCTACTACAGTATCTACAAAACTATTTCCATAGTCGTCTGTATCATACCCTGACGTTAAAGTGGCTAACCAAGGAAATTCTGGATTTTCATTTGCTATATCAAAATATGCTCTATTAATAGAATCTTTTACAAACTTTTGTATTGACGTTGCTGTACTAAAGTTAGTAGCTGTAAGTTGAACTTCATTTAGTTCCCCTAAAATATTATTAGTTAAAGCTAGATATGTTTTATGCGACATCCTTTCCTCTTTATAATTAGGATAAGGAGTCCCCGAAAGGACTCCTTAAAGTTTACTACTTAGTCAATCTTAATGATAGCTAAGGCTAGTGCTTCAGGACGCAATACTTTACGACCCCAAACCAATAGTCCACGAACAATGTCTTTGAAAGAAGCATTGTCACGAATTGACTCAACTGTAGATAGCGACTGCGCACAAGAAATAGCAGACATATGTCCAGCTAAAATGTGATGCGTAGGGCTACCAGAACCAGAAGGTGTGCTAATGTTATTAGACTTGTACATCTTAAAGCCGCGAAGCTCACCTGATGCAACTAGTCCATTACGCAACCCACCGTTTCCTTGGTTGTAATCAACTGATAGTAACTTAGAACTAGTTTTAGCTAGCTCTTCGTAGAACGCTGGTTTTGCAACAACCCATCTGTTCTCTTCTGGAACATTGGCTTCGTCTAGTAAACGCGCTAAACGTGCTAACACGTCTAATGGGTCTATTTCGCCTGATGCGTGACCAGTATCAATTGGCGCTGCAACTGTACCGTATGCGTTAGAACCGATTCCTGCGATAGCAGCGGCTAGTACGTTTACGTCAAATGCATCTTTCAATTGATAAGCAGCATTATCAGATGCAACTGTTTGCCAGTTTACATGTGAAAAACGCTTCTCTAAATCATCAACTTTGAACTGGAAATATTTCGCTTGGTCAACTTGTAATACTAGTTCCGCGTCTGTTAAGACTGTAGATGCTAGTGAAGTTGTCGCACGAGTATAATCAGTTACTGTGATGGTTGGCTCTTTGATGATGTTAACTGTATCACCGTACTGAGAGATTTCTCCCATGTAGTCTGTGTTACAGATAGCTTCAGCTACTGCCGATTTACGAAAGGCAACTTGTACCTTTTTTGAAAAAACTTCCGGTAGCCAGAACGAGTTTGTTTGTCCCGATGTACCTACGAGGAAGTTATTGCCTGTGCCTGCTTCTAAGCCCATGACTGTCTCCTATTTTTTAGAAATCAACAAACACTATTTGAGTAGTGCGTGAAAACCTCTATTAGTTACTTAATAAAACTAACCGTTTACAATGCGACCTGTTGCAAAAGCGTCATCTAATTCTTCTTGAAGCTTTTCATACTGGTCCACAGAAAGATTAGCAATCTCTGAGGTAGTCCATAATTTTTCCGTAGATTGAGGGTCTTGTACTTTAGACTTAACCGATACTGCATCTGCAGCACTTCCTCTAGGGTCTGCTTTTGAACCTTTTGTTTTTGACGGAGCTTTAGAAGGTGACGTAAGAATACCAGCATCGAGTTTGTATAATTCAATAGCTCTGCCAGCAAGAGACGCATCACCTGTGTTTTTATAAATCCAATCTTGGATTTGCTCAGGTTGTATTCTAGCCCAATCATGAAAGTCTTCTGAATCTCTGATTGCCATAAAATCCGGATGAACATTTAATAACTCTTGTTCAGCCGCTCGTCTATTACTAACTGACTCTTTCTCTGAAAGTTTTGAAACTTGCTCTTGTAATTCCGAAAGCTGTTCCGTTGCCCTCATGTGTGCTACTGTTTCTACTACATCGTAAACATCAGGATAGTCCTCTTTAAAAGTAGCCAGCTCTGCTGGGGTTTTAGGGGCAGTATAAGTAGGTCTGTTTGAAAGTAACTCTGCTTTAAAAGCTTGTTCTTTCGATTTCCAGTCTCCTATTTTTCTATCATAATGTTTTTTTAAATCATCATAACGCTTTTTAAAATCCACCTTTTTAAATTTTTCATTGGCTTCTTCTACATAAGAATCATCTTCATTGGTAGCTTCGGCAGTCTCAGGCTCACTCTCCTTTTCTAATATAGGAGCGCCGCTTGAAATCACTGCTGTCTTTCTCTCAACTTTATATGCTAAGGAATCATCAGCGCTCTGAAAACCTCTATCGGCTTTTGGATTACTGTTATCCCAATGTTTCTTTTTGTTATAAGGATTTGGCTCTGCTTGTACTTCTTCTTGCTTTTCTGTTGCTGTAGTCATTATTGACCTCCATTAAGTGCCAGCAAGTGCTGGGTGGCTTTCGGGGTTTTAAAAATCCAGAGTGCAATTAAGGTAGCTCTGGGGTTGTCACTACAAAGTCAAACGCTATCTCGATAATATTGTTTGGGTGTTTGTAGTTAATTAAAGTAAATTTATCCTTTTCTATCTAACAAGGCAGATGGTTTTGCCATATCTCTGGCTCTTTGTTCATCTGCTTCTGCTCTATTTCTTTCTGTGAATTCTCTTTCTTTTCTTTCTCTTTCAATTCCTTCATAGTCTCTATCTGGGTCTATTGAATTTACAGGTTCAAAAAAAGCATCTATTCCTTTATCTACTACTGGACCTAAAACTCTTTCCATTACATCTAAAGCTTTTTGACCTAAACCTTTAGCCTTCTGTCCAAAAGTTTCTGTTGCTTGGTTTCTATTCATGTGGTTAGCTACAGCACCGCCTTCAGCCATGCCTTGGACTCTAAACATTCCTTTGCCATCTGACTTTACTAGTTTCATAAAACCTTCACCAAAAGTTTTACTCATTTCTGCAATCTGTGCTTTAGTAAAACGAGAACCGCCATAACTTAATTTTCTATCTCTAACTTTACCACCTTGAGAATAAGAATCTTTCTTAGGTTTTTTCATTAAAGAATAACCACCAGCTGCAAATCCCATATCTCCCATCTGTGCATACTCTTGTTTTTCTTCGCCTTCATTATAATCCATCTCAGCTTTTGACATCATCTTTCTAAGTTTATCTACACCTAATTGCTTTACGGCTTTAGCTGTAAATACAAACTCACCATCTGATAGTTGTGCTGGTATTGAATCGCTTGTTTCTGTTCCCGGTCCGTCTACTTGACCTGCACCAGTAAATTCACTTGTTTCCATAGTACTACCAAGGATATCTAATATTTCTTCTAACTCAGGATAGTCTGACATTGCTTCAGCTAACGTCTGCTCTTGTTCTGGATTTAAACCTGTTTCGTCCTCCATCATCATATCTTCAGACATCATATCTTCAGACATCATATCATCTTCAAAGTTTAAAGGTACTTCGGGAGTTAGCATTGAGCCTGTTGTATCCATATCGACTTCTCCGCCCTCTGCATAACCTCTTTGTAATGGACTGTACATAAATTTTTCCTCTGGTGGTTTGGTGGGGACTGCACCTTTTTCTAAACTTCGTGCTTCGCCTTTTGCTGATTCAGGGTATGTTGATTCCATTCTCCAGTTTCTTGATGCATCTTCTAGTAATCCGCCTTGTGCCATTTTCATTCCCCTGCTTTCTAGTGGTGTTTTTGCGTTTAATAATCTACACGCTTCCATGTTACCTTCTGAACAAGCTTTTTGTAATACATCCATGCTAGAAGATTTATTCATACTACTTTAGTATTGTAGTTCTTATTTTTAATATCTGGTCTGTTAAAGCAAAACGACCTTGAGCCTTATATATTTCTTTATCTTCAGTAGAATTCATTGCTCTTTTGACAGACATTTGTTGTTCATCTTTTAGATACTCTTCAAACAAGTGCCATGTTGGTGAAGATACTAAACTCTTTAATTTGTTTATATCCACTATTAACCTTGTGGAGGAGGAACGGCAGCACCGCTAAATTCTTGTTCGCCGGGTTGAGGGGCTGCTCCTGTTCCTATATTGCCATCACCTGTTCCGGTTGCATTAGCTGGTCCTTGTGGACCTCCGGGAGTAGGTTGTTGATTTTGTAATCCTATTATCTCTGCGTATATTGCTGCTTCTTCAGGAGAGTTTATTATTTCTTCTGGGTCAAAGTCAAGGCTGTACGCAAGCTCTTGAATAATTTTTGACACTTTGACGAAAGGTGCGACAGCTGGGTTTTGAACTGATTGTAAAAAAGTTGTAAGGCGCTGAGACCTAACTTCTTTTTGCATGAGTGAGCTAGTTCCTGTAGCTTTAATTTCAAGGTCTCCAACGACATTTAATTCTCCTTCATAAAATTGCATGTTCCATTGGTAGTATGCTAGTCCTAATGGTTTTAATAAGAAGTCATCTAAGTTCTTAACAACCGTCTTAACACTAAGAGAGGCTGCTCCCATTAGCATTGACATTCCTGATGCTGTTCTTGTCATTCCCTGAACACCTGTGTTACCATGAGAGTATGATGGTATTCCTGTAGACTCATCTGCAATCTGTCTAAACCTATCAAACATCTGCATATTTTCTGGTGCTGTGTTAGGAAACTTTAATCCGTATATAGACTGACCGGGCATACCCGCTTGTCTTTTAAATATTTTTCCGGGGTATATGTCCATAGACTGACCACTAACTAAAGCTGCTTCATCTATGTCAAATACTAACGACCCTGCTAGTGCTAAATTATCTATAGCCATTCTAGCGTGACCGTTCATAATCTGTTGTGAATCTTCCATGTTTTCTGGAACACCTACTCCCCAAAAGGAATAAGGATTCTTTTCATATGGGAATGAGTGATAAGGAAGTCTTGATGGTTTAAAAGGATTACCTACAATCCTTATAATCTTACCCATACAAATCCAAGCGTTTATTTGAATTTCTTCTAGGTCGTCAATCTCATCACCAATAACAAGCCCAGCTTCTCTACCGAACTCTGCATCCATGACACCCCAGTATTCTAATACTTCATACCTTTCAGTTTCATTCCAACTAGTATTGTTATCTAGTTTAATTTCACTTTCGTAAGAACGCTTGTTATAGTTGTATCCTTGTCTCAAGCATTCTAAAATCTTTTCCTTATTAAAATAAGGTCTGTTCATTAAACCACGTAGTTGAGATTTGTTATACTTGTGTCTGTGTATAATCCACTCAGCATCGTCCATTGATGATGCATTAGGGTCTGGGTAAAAATCCCAAGCACTAACAAACTCTAGCCTCGGTACTCTTACTGCTTCCGGAGTATAAGTTCTTTTACCGTCTTCTTCAGTTTGCCACGTGTGTAATGTCTTATTATAATTAAATGGACCTTTGATGATGCCTGTCCCCAAAAGTACCGCTTCAAATAACGCATTACGCAACTCCGTTGTACCATTAGACTCTTCAATCTGGTCATGGACTAACTTCTCCATTCTTCTTGCCGCTATCTGAGCTGGTTGTATCTGAGGCATTTCAGGAGAACGTGCTGCTCCTTTATCTAAAACTACTTCGCCTTCTTCGTTTGTATACTCATCTTCTAACGAGCCAAGAAATTTATCTGAATCTGTTTGCATTGCACCGGGTTTAAGGGTGTTGCCATCTCCAGAAAAGCCAACATCGTAGGGATTGAAGTTGCCTACATTGTCTTCAGTTACTTCTTCTTCTGGGTTGTATTGTAAGTTGCCCTCTAACTCAGGAGCAACATCCATTCGACTTCCTACTTTATCCTGTAAAGGATTTAAGTGAGCGGATTTTGCAATTCCTTCTGGAACAGCTGTCTCTTGAATTTGTATAGGGAACTTAGCCCCAGAAAAAACCACATCAACTAACTGCCCATATGCCGCTAGTGTTTTAGTCTTAGTTACTTTAATAAAGACTTTTGATTTTTCGTTTTCTTTGAACCTTACGTTTTTATTATAAACGCCTCGGTAATTGTGATAAGAGTTTATCCAACGACCTTCATCGTCTTGTTTTCCTCTTTCAGCCGCTTCAAATTTTTCTTGTACTAAGCCAGCTAACCTAGAGACAAAGACTGCGCTTTCTTCTCCGGCTTCTTCTTGTGGTTGTTCACCATCAAAATCATCAGCTGAAACAAACGGCTGCTCTGATTCATTAATATCATATTTAATTTTTTCGTCAGCCATGCGCTTTTAAACTTTAATATAATTAATAAATATTCATTATACATACGTTTAAAGCTTTTGTCAACCCCTATTACTAAAATAAACTAAAAATAGTTTAGTAACCAAATATTTCATCTGATATAGGTGCTGTGTCTAAGTTGCGTTTAAATTCAAACATACTATCCTGCGGTATTGACCTTGGTCTTGACATTATTAAATAACGCAGTGCATCATAAGCATGGTCAGGAGCTTTAGTGTCTACATCTTCTGGTCTTGTTTTATCTACAGGTATTGTTTGTAACTCTCTAATAAGATGTGGACAAGAATTAAATATTTGCATCTTAGGTCTTCCATCTATCTTATTAAGTTTTAATCTTTCATGTATTTGTATCTTACCTGCTAATCTATTTTTATCTGCTGGTCTTAGCTTATGTCCCGCTCTTACTAATGTTTCACCTATGGTTGGACCAGTATAACCTGTTCTGTTCCAAGCTGCGCCATCTAACACACCGCCTATAGAATAAGCATCATCAACTTCATAAGCTGTCATGCGCTCTGCTAAGTCTTCACCTGTTAATCCTTTTTGATATAGTTCTCTATATATTATAAGAGTATCATCGTCTGGGTCAACGGCTGCCCATATAACTGCAGACTCTGCAGAGTAACCATAGTCAACTCCTTTAAGTCTTGACCAACTAGGAGGTATATCAAAAGGAGGAATAA
>Ga0307488_10005365_pt1 | contig 10588 bp, 11 predicted proteins | sample SB02metaG_FD_202248 | JGI IMG/M metagenome (GOLD analysis project Ga0307488, IMG submission 202248) | Sea-ice brine microbial communities from Beaufort Sea near Barrow, Alaska, United States - SB 0.2 | ecosystem: Environmental > Aquatic > Marine > Coastal | place: USA: Alaska | collected...
TATAATGCGAATTGAGAATTTCTTCTAAACATACCATCTGGTTCTGCAAAACTACTTGATGTAACATTTGTAGAATTATTATTTACAGGTGCATTTGTAGTACTTGGTGCATTTACTATGACAGGAGTTCCATCAGATTTATTAGTAGGTGTTGGTGTTACACTATCTCCTATACTTTGACCAACATCACCTTTAATAGATTTTAATTTACCAGAGATAATATCATCACGAGTCTTTTTAATACCAGATAAATCTAATCTTTCAATTTTAGGAGTTTTTGACTCCATTAATTCTTTTCTTCTTGCGCTTAATGCTTTTGATGTTTTTGCATTTACTTCGTCAAAGATATTTCTTGAAATAGTAGAGTTCTTACTATTTCTTGCTTCGGTGTACATAAATATAGCTTTAGTTAGTTGTTCTGGTGACATTTCTTTGATTTCAACACCTTTGATATCTATTGATGCAAATTTCGTTTTATCAACAAAGCCTCTTTCATCAAGATTTTCTTTTCCGTATTTTTTTACCCTTCTTTCATATGCTTTTAGATTTCTTCTTTCTGTAATTGGATCTTTATATTGTTCACCTAATTCTTTAGCTCTCTGTTGGCTTAGGAATTTAATTTCTCTTTCAACTTTTCGTCTTGCCCCCTTGTATTTGGTTTTATCTAATTTTTCAAACAAATCTCTAATTGGTTTATCATACTTAGTCTTATGTTTCGCACCTTTCATTACAGTACCATCAGGCATTGTATGAGTTGCTTCCTTACTATCAAATCCATCAAGCTTCTCAATTTTTAATGTACCAGTATCGAGTTTTTTTTGTAATACTTTTGTGTTTTGTTTTTCTTCAATTGACTTTAATTCATTTTGTAAATCTTTTTCTGAATCACCGATTCCCAAGAATGAACCATATTCACCCTTAAAAAGTTTATCTTTGATTTCCTTTTTTCGTTTTCTTAATTTTTCATTTTCTGCGTGTTCTTTGTTTAATTCAGCTATTTCTTCTTCTTTTGTTTTTCGTAAAGCTTTATCAGCTGATGAAAATTCTTCTGCTGTTTCTTTTTCTTCTTTATCTCCAACCCCAAATAAATTTTTAACTATATTTGGTGTCCAACTTGGTAAAATTGCTATAGCAAGTTTTTTGAAGTCAATATCAAAAAGACCTCCAAACCAATCCACAAGAGCATCTATTCCGTCTTTAATACCACCACTAATCATATCAATAACAGAAAATGAATCTAAAAAATTTGCTAAATCATCAAACCCAAACAATCTAGCTATCCAAGAAATAACATTTTTAATTGCATCAGGTATTATTCCATATATTGTTCCAATGAATGTTCCTATTCCATTTGCTATAGAATCTACAAGACCTTCTCCAGTACCTTTAAATACTGAAAAGAGGTTGTCAAAAATACCTGTGAAAAAATTTATAACACCATTTATAGCACTCTCAATACCACTACTAATCTCACCAATAATATCAATTGAATCTAAGTAATTTGCAAAATCATCAAACCCAAACAATTCAGCTATCAAAACAATTGCTTTTTGAATTGCCGTTGGTATTATTCCAAGTATCGTTCCAATGAATGATCCTATTGCAGCTGATATACCTTCTATTATACTACCAGTTTCTTCAAATCTTTCAAAGAATGTTTTAATACCTTCAAATAAAGCATAACCTACTGCAGCTATAGCTGCAACAATTGCTATTATTGGTAAAAAAGGTATCATCATGGCTGCAAATGATGAAGCCATTCCAATTATTGCTGGTAGAAATGATGTCATCATAAATACTCTCAATGTTGTTATAGCAGGCCCAATCATTCTTATAACTTTCATTAATTTTGCACCAGCACCACTAACAGAAGCTCTAATACCCATAACCATCTCTGTCGCCATAAATACTTGAACTGCTTTAAACGCAGCAACTAATGCTTTAACACCCCTTACAATTTTTACAGCAACTATTCCACCAACAACAAGTCCACCTAATATACCTAACATACTTCCTGGCCCTATTCCAAACAAACTACTGAAACCCTCAAACAATCCATAAACAGCTTTTAGACCAGGCACAATAGTATCATATATCATGTCAGTTATCATTTTAAAATATTTACTTTGGAAAAATACACCCAGAGCTATGAACAATGCTCCAGCCAATAATCCCTTTCCAGCAACACCAATACCTTTTTTAAATCCATTTTTCATATCAGTAATACCATTGGCCATTTTACCCATCATAGTACCACGCTCTTTGTTTATTCTGTATTGTTCCTTTTCAATTTCTTCTTTACCAGATGCACTCATCTTTCCTTCACTTGCTACCTTTTTTCGCAAATTAAGTGCTTTTTGGTCATTATCTAATGATTTTTTTATAAAACCTTTAGTGTCTGTTGCAACACCACCTTGTTCGGTAATTCCTTTTGATATTTGTTCTAATAAAGTGTTTGATATTTTAATACCTACAGCTCCCTTTAGAGAAGGGTCTGATTCTTTCTTGTTTAATTGTAACTCTTTTATCCTATTTTCATTTGCTAATTTTTGATAATCTAAATTATCTTCAGCAACTTTACCTTGAAGTTCTAAACTTTTTTTTGTTTCTTCTTGAAATAGTAATGATTTGTCCAGTTTTTTTCTGTCTAGACTTTTAAATTTATCTTCTTTTTGAGATTTAACTAATTCTAATGCTCTAAGTTTTTTTGTTTCTTTTTGATATTTTTTATTACTTTCGGCATTTTTACCTTCAGATTCAAGACTTGATTTTAATGTTTCTAAAATCAAAGTTTGTTCAGCTACAGCCTTTGCCTCAATTGTAAAACTTTTTGTTTTTAAATTAAGGTCTGTTTTTCTTATTTCTTTTGCCTTTTCTTGATATTCTATATTACTTTCAGCAACTTCACCACTATCTTCAAGTTGTTGTTTCATTTGCTCTAATACAGTTTTTTGTAATTCAAGTTCTTTAACCGCTTTACTTTTAAAATCTTTTTGGACTTGATTCGATTCTTGATTTGCTTTAATTGATTCTATTTGTGATTCAAGGAGTTCTTTAGTATTTTCATCAGATTCCTTCTTTAATTTTAATTCTAATTCTTTCAAGTTTTTTTTATCAGAGATTTGTTGTTTTTTTAAATCTGCATCTATTTTTTTTTCTTCTGATTCTTTATCTTTCTTCATTTGATCTAATAATTTTTTAAATGATATCTGTGTTACTTCAGCCATTACTTCTTACCTTTACCCATTGCTTGTGTACCAAAGAACGCAGCAACAATTGCTGCAACTGATACGAAGTAAACACTTGCCATACTTCCAAGTATCTTACTTGCTTCATCAAGTCCAACACCAACTGCAATTACAACTGCAAAAGGATATAACAACATACCAAAGAGTGCGAACCACGCCATCTTACGTTGTGCATCTCTCATTGCATCTGCATCTTCTAATTCTTTTCTTTTAAATTCCATATCCAACTCATATTCTTCAAGACTGATATGACCATCACCATTTCTATCTTTTGCTGCAATCTCTGGGTCTACAGTTTTTCTTAATGCATTTATCTCATCTTTTGTTGGTGCTTCAGTCATAGTCTCTCCCTCTATGAATTTCTTTGCTGTTCTTCTCTTTTTATTCTTTCTTCTTCCTCTTTAAGATATTCAAGTAACATACCAACATATATTTCCCTTTCCCAAGGCAACATATTATCAAGTTCAGTTAAACTATATTTATGGTGTTGCATCATACCAAAATTAGTTTTATAATAATTATACAGACTATCGTGAGATAGTCCTACCCTAAAAAATCGGTGAGGCCCTCCAGAACTACTTCACCCTTAACTTTTGTTTTTGGATTTGTTACTTTAATTACATGACGTAACTTAGGTGTAGTTTGGAAAAATTCAGTAATTTTTTCAAACTGTCCAGCTGAAAGACTATCAATAAATTCATTAATTTCAGATTCTGACATATCTATTCTACGATATATCTCATCTCCATCATGTATTTCATTTACACAATTATTTATGACATGAAACATAGTTTCCATTTCTGAAGCTTGGCCTTGTAATCCTTTCATATCAGACAAAATAGGATACCTAAAATGAATACTAATTTTATCATTCAATTTAGCAATATTACTATGTTCTTCTTTCACAGCAACAGAAAGTTCTTGAAGATTGATTGTTACAGGAACTTGCGTTTCACCATCATCTGGACATATGAGATTTAAATCAACTGTTTCTCCAACAGACCTTGCTCTGATTTGTAAGAATAAGTATTCTACATCAAAAATTGGGTATTTATTTGCATCAATTTTTCCAAAGGTGCATGATAAAACTAGTTCAATCATAGCATCCATCAGCTGAGAATCTTCTCCAGATTCTTGAGCAATTAATAGTAATTTTTGTTCTTTAATTAAAAATGGTCTGTATTTGATCTTTTCACCAGTTGAAGGTAGTTCTAATTCATATGTTGGTGTATTCAGTCTTGGTAGTGCCATAATATTTCATCCTTTATTATATTATTAAGAAAACATTCCACCCAGTTTAGAAACAACTGCTGGAGTATTTTTTGTATTTCTTCTGCTTGTTTGGTTGTGATTTTCTCTGAGCAGAATTGGTTTATTATCGATTCTCGATTCATCTACTGTGTTCTTCCAATATCTATATACAAATGTACATTGTACAGTTTGATAGCTATTGTTTGTTCCATAACCCAATGACTGTGCATTTATATTTTTAGGAAATGCTTCGACAAGTTCTACACCATACATTTTTTTATTTTGTTCATCAAAAGTATTAATTTGTACAGTTCCAACATAATCAAAGTAATAACCTATAGACCATGTGTGTGGGTTGTATGCAAGCCTTTGCCATGTTTCTAGAAACCTTTTCTCTCTCATATCAGATGAACATTGAAAAGTTGCTGTTACATCTGCATAACTAAATCCAGTTGCTATTTCTCTACCAGGCCCATAAATATTTGTATCTGGTGTAGTATCAACATTTCTTCCAGGCATATCTATACTTTCACAACGAAGTCCTGCTCCACGAATAGTTCCATCTCCTAACATTTCACTCATAATTTGTGAAAAGTTTTTTCTTGATTCAGTACTGTTCTTTTGTCCTCTATGTCCAGATGGTGGTAATAATACAACTTCATAACGATTAGGTCTAGATAAACCATTTTTACCAATTTCAGCTTGTATTTCATATATTGACATTATATCATACTCCTACTGTCTGAATAGACTTGTTGAATAGAACCTTTTTTCCATCTTGCAATAGGTAACAGTACTGCTACTGTAAACTCATCTGCATCTATTCTACGAAACTGTGTCTTTACATTACCAGCAAGATATCTTTTAAGTGCTGGTTTAATTAGATTAATCTTTTTAAGTTTACTATAATCAACTGCAAGCCTAGTACTTTCATCAAACTTTGTATTGTTACTATAATCAACAACTCTATCTAATAGTTTAAGTCGTAATGTCATAGGTAGATAGTGAAAGTTGATACCTAAGAAACCATCTGAATATGGTTCTAGTGGTAACACTAACGGAAATGTATCATAATAAGGTAATTTCTTTTTATGTTTAGGATCATAGAAAAACATATTCAAACGACCAAAGAAAGGATTGTTATCTCTCCTTCCATCTCGTATTAAATCCATTGCACCAGGCTTACCAAATTCCTTAATCTTATCACGATACCATTGCGTGGATTTTGGTCTACCTTTTGCTGCTTTAACAACTGATTGTATAAATTTACTCTGTGCCATTCTTACACCTACAGTTCATTCCACCACAACTACCTTTAAGTGGTTTGTTCATAAGTAGTCCTAAAGACATTCCTAATGTAAAGAGTGTCATTAACACGATTGTGATTCCAAAAGTTTCCATATTACTATTTATACTTTATATTCAGATGGTCTTCAGTCAAAACTTTAAATTCCATATTGTTTAATTCACAAAACTCATTTGCATATTTCCATTTTGCTTGATTGATTGTGTAGGTCTTGACTTCATTTAACCATCTTTTAGTTTTTCTTTTAGGATTTATGTCTGGTGGTTTACATTGATACTTTGGTTTCACTTCTACGATAAATCTTTTGATAGAACCATCTACTTGTTTTACTTTCATATAGAAGTCTGGGAAGTATCTATGCATCCTATTATCCCAAGGCGATATGTAAGGTATGATTATTTCTTCAGAACCCCACTCAAGTATCTTTTCATTCATATCACAATAGACCATAAGTTTACGTTCCCAGAGTGAACGATATATCACTTTAGACGGATTACCCTTGTATTTTTTAGGGTTATTAGGAATGTATTTACCACTATATGCCATGTCAATCTTTATAAATAGAAGTTACAGGAGTATTTATACATGGCATATGATGGATATAAAAAACTAAGTGGTGGTTTACCTACTGGTTTATCTGGGTATAATCCACCAACTTTAACAGATACAGCTCGTCTTAAACATAAGAAATATAGTACAGATAACTTTTCTTTTCCGTTAGATGTTGATGGGCCTCCAGGCACAGGAAATCAAGGACATTACATAATGTTTTTTGTTAATCAACAATCAAATACAAAATTAGGTTTTGGTTCTAATGATACAAAAAGTGATGGTAAAGCAAACATGGACAAAGATGCTGCAGCAAGAAAAATACCAACATATTTAAAAAAATTAACTTCTGGAAACAAACAAACCCACGAAAATATTCGCAATGCATATGGTATAAAAAATCAAAGTAATAAAGATGCATTGGCAAATTATGATGATGCTGCATTTATTTCTTCAAAATCTAGAGGTTCAACTATTACAATAGATAGACCAGCAACTGTAAGAATGAGTACTGCAATTACCATGTATATGCCTCAAATGGTTGCAGTTGGATATGCAGCTGATTATCAAGACAAAGAAGTAGGAGATGCGACTCAACAGGGTGTTAAAATGTTCCAAGATATAGCGAACAAAGGTAAAATGTCAGAAGGTGAAATAAAAGAGGCTATAGGTAAGTTGGGTACAAATTTAGGTGAGGGTATGGTTAATAAAGGTATAGGTTTATTATCAGCAATTCCTGGCATTGAGGGTGCAAAAGAAGTAATGTTTGCACAACGAGGTTTTATCAAAGCACCAAAGATGGAACTTTTTTTTAATGGGATTGGTAAAAGAAAGTTTAGTTATTCATTTAAAATGATGCCAAAATCTTATGAAGAAATGCAACAGATACGATTGATTGTTGCATCTTTCAAATTAAATATGTTACCAGAATTTGTAGATGGAGATAGAGCTTCTAGAAGATTGACTGTACCAAATACATTTGATATTCAATATATGTACAATGGTAAAGAGAACGATTATTTACATAAGATATCAACTTGTGTGTTAGAAACTATGGATGTTAAGTATAGTGGTGAAGGTAAATATACAACCTTTGAAGCTGATGATGATGGAGCTCCACCTATGGTAACCGAACTTTCACTTAATTTCCAAGAGATGGAAATCATTACAAAAGAAAGAGTTGCAGAGGGTTACTAATGTATTTTAAAAATTTCCCAACTATACCATATGACTCTACTGGAACTGGTCAAACAAAAGATGTTAAGAATCTTTTAAGACGAGTAGCAGTTCGTACAAAAATAAAAACAAATACTTTTTTCTATGATACCTATGATATTAAAAATGGAGAATCTCCAGAGTCTATTGCAGATAAATTATATGATGATCCAGAGTTACATTGGGTGGTGCTGTTAGTAAATGATATTACAGATAGATATCATCAATGGCCTATGACATATGCACAGTTTTTACAGTTTGTGAATGATAAGTATGATGATCCAAATGGTGTACATCATTATGAAATACCTCAATCATCTGGAGATACAACCAAGACAATAGAAGTGTATGCAAATGAAGCTCTTCATGCAAATGACGTAAGTTATTATCCCAATGCAACTATTATAACAAATATAGAATATGAAGAAAATAGACAAGATGAACTAAGAAAAATAAGACTTCTTGATCCACGATTTATTGGTCAATTTGTAGAAGAATATGAAAACTTAATGAAGGAATCGATTATCTGATGGCTGGTATTCAGTATGCTGGAGAATATGTACTCAAAGAAGCTTCATTAGTATGTTCTTCTGGTGTTACATTTGACCTAAAAGGAACTATTCTTTCGTTTGAAATATTCGAGAATCTATTTTCTACATCTTTATCTGGTAGTTTTATGTTTGTTGATTCAGATAACATTGTCACAAATGGCCCAATCATTGGACAAGAGTATCTTTATCTTAAAGTTGGAACACCAAGTTTAGATGAACATGATATTGATTTTACTAACGTACCATTTACTACATATAAAATCAATATGAGAGAAGATGCAAACAAAAATACTCAAATATTACAAGTTAGTTTTACATCACCAGAAATGTTAAAAAATAATCGTATTCGAGTGTCAAAAAGTTATACAGAAACAATAGATAAAATTGTTACAAGTATTTTAAGAGATGAGAAATATATTAACACACTTAAACCATTAAATATTGAACCAACAGCTGGTATTAGAAAAGTAGTATCACCAAATTTACACCCATACAATTTCATAACAAATCTTGCAACAGAATCTATTTCTACTAAAGATGGTAATCCATTCTTTATGTTCTATGAAAGTACAAAAGGAATTAATTTTAGAAGTATGGAGTCATTGTTTGCAGAAGATACTGTGGGTGATTATGCTATGGGTGATTTTGGAAAGAATGAAGGTAAGAAACCAGATGTAAAAAAAGAGTATGGTAGAATTTTACAATTTCAAATGGCTGGAAATAGTGATATGTTATCTAATATTGTGTCTGGAATGTTGGGTTCTTCAATTATCGAATATAATATATATAATAAGAGTTTTAATAAATCTACTTATAATTATATTGACGATTTTAAAAAGTTTAAAAGAGTACATTATGATGAAGCATCAAAGGATAATCCAATTTATCCAAGTATTTCTATTGACAACAAAAACAATACAGTAGGTAGTTTTACAGATGCAAGAATACATTTACAATCCGTAAGTTCTGGAGACACTTTTGACACACAACATACAGATGCATCAGATTCATACAAATATGCACCAAACAAAATCAAAGATAGTTTACTATACAGACAAGCAAAATTTAATGAAATGGAAAATGGTGTTTCTATAAAAATGATAATAAATGGAACTTGTAACATTAGTGTAGGAGATACCATTAATGTAACTATTCCAGTTACTGGAGTTACACACGATAAAAAGTTTGACAAATACTATACAGGAAAATATATAATCACAAAATTAAGACATAGTTTTGATATGACACTCAAAAAACATGAGATCACATTATCAGCATCAAAAGATTCTTTTTTAGAAGATGTATGGGATATTGGTGATAGCATACCAGAAGGAACACAAGGTTTAACCAATATAATTAACTACTAACAGAAAGGAGACTCTATAGACTATATTATGAAAATCATATTTACATAGGAGGCCCGAATGGCTCGAGAAAAAACTAAACTCAAATTAAAGAAAATGAATACCTTTATTAACAGAGATAGGACAATAGAACCAATGACAGAAAATGATAAATACATACTAGAAACTATAGAGAGATTAAAAAATGAAAACATTTCAAGATTTACAAGAGGGAGTCTACGACCCCAATATACTTAAAGCATTTTTCTTAGCAGGTGGCCCAGGAAGTGGTAAGTCCTATGTTGTAGAACGAGGTGTAGGCGGTCTTGGAATGAAGATTGTCAATTCTGATGACATCTTTGAGAAATACATTGATGATGCTGGAATGACATGGAAAATGAATACCAAACTTGGCAAAGAACAAGAAGCTGATAGAGATAAACTACGTGCTAGAGCAAAAGAAGTTGCAAACAAACAAAAGGCAAACTATGTTGAGGGTAGACTTGGACTTATCATTGATGGTACTGGAAAAGACTATGACAACATTACTGGAAAAGCACAGAAGTTAAGACTTCTTGGTTATGATATACATATGATATTTGTAAACACTTCTCTAGATGTTGCACTTGAAAGAAATGCAGCTCGTAAAAGAACTCTTAGACCAGATATCGCAACTAAGTCTTGGAAATCTGTACAAAACAACATGGGTAAGTTTAGTCAGTTCTTCAGACAAGGTTTTATCCTAGTTGACAACAATGTGCCTGGAGAAGATATAATGGCTCCTGTGATTAAACAAATAAGAAACATGGCAAATGCAAAGGTCAAGAACACGATTGGAAAACAATGGATTGCACATCAACTTGAACTAAAAAAGAGGTGATTCGCTGATTCGCACAAATATTCATTTTACACAAAAATACTGATCCTCTGTAACGTAGGGTCAGCAACGATTACAAGAAGGGGGTTGACAAACCCCCTTTTTTGTTGTATTATCTAAGAGTAAGATAAAGAAAGAGAGAAAAAAATGAGTAAAATGATTTCAATTCCACAATTCAAAAAAATCCTTGAGAATAAACCTCAAGAGATTGCAAGAATGTTTCGTGTTCTTCCATATATGATTGAACA
>Ga0307488_10005366_pt1 | contig 10588 bp, 11 predicted proteins | sample SB02metaG_FD_202248 | JGI IMG/M metagenome (GOLD analysis project Ga0307488, IMG submission 202248) | Sea-ice brine microbial communities from Beaufort Sea near Barrow, Alaska, United States - SB 0.2 | ecosystem: Environmental > Aquatic > Marine > Coastal | place: USA: Alaska | collected...
GCTAATACATATCGGTTATCTACAAGTAAACCAACAATTGGTACTTTCTTTTCCAACTCATTCATCGCTTGGATTATTGGAGCTGCATAATATTTAAAAAAGTCCAGTGATTTAACTTGGCCGTTACCATCTTTCTTGTTAATATAGTTGGGTATATTGACTGTACTTGATGGTCCAGTGTAAAAGAAAATAAAATCTAGATCTAATCCTTTTATTAATTCTACAGTTTCTTCAGCCGATTTTCTATTTTCCATTTTAGAATGAAACTCGTGAATATTTACTTCAGCTGCTGATTCTGCTTTAACAGGATCTCCAAATAATGATTGAACTGCTGGTTTTTCTTTTGCCCTAACTCGACCTAAATCATTAGGGCTTAATAGCCAATATTCAATATTAGGATTTCTTTTTGCAATCGAATTTATTAATTGCTTGGGTTCACAATCTCCGCCGATTGCTCCCCAACTGTTTTCATTAAACTTAATCGCTTTACCAAGTTTAAAGAAACCTACTCTTTTAACATTTTTCATTTAACACGTTTTAATTAGATCTTCTATTACTGCTTTATCATTTTCATATGTTAGATCATACCAACATATATTTAATTCCTCAAATTTTAAATTATCCATTGAATTAATAAGATGGGTAATTTCATATTCATTTCTATTTGACATTTTAATACTGTCAAGATTATCGAATGCTTCTTTTGAAAATATCATATAACCACAGAAGTATCTACCTGAAACAATTCCATGTGGTTTTTCTATAACAACATTTTCTAGTATAGAAGCTAATTGTAAATTTCTTGCACGAGTTCCATAATCTTTATAAGTAACAACTGTGCTATTTGGATCATGATATTCTAATCCTATATTTCCTTGGTAATAGTTATCTCCAAACAAACACAAGAACGCTTCATTAAAAATACCAGACCAAACCTTTATGGCTGCACCTGGTCCGTATTCATCATCCTTTTGAAATTCATAAAAGATATTAATATCCTTTTTATATTTACTTAGCTTTTCAATAATAGGATGAGAAAGTTTTATATTGTCTTTAAAGAAGAAGTCTGCTTTACTGATTGTAATATAACAGTCGGTTATTCCATTTTCAATACAGAACTCAATACAATACTCCACAGTAGACTTTCCTAAGATAGGATCTACTAATTTGTTTTTACCATACCTGGTTGATTTACCAGCTGCTAATATTATTGCTTTTGTTACTCTACTCATTTTGTATATTTTATTTCTAATTCATCAAACAATTCATGGCCCTTTTTAAGAAAGCTTCCAGCCAATTCATATCTTTCATTCAATTCAAAGAAAGGAACTGCACCCAACAAATGAACAGCTAAAAAGAATTTTAATTGATATTCATCGCACCACTCATACATAATTTGCTCTGCACCCCTACAGAAGTTACTATATTTTGCACTAGGGTTATTGTATATATGGGACTCATACTCCATAATAAAAGATTGCATAAGTTTACCGTAATCATAATAGTCTTGCTCTTCTGTTCCACGAGGATCTATAAATAGAAAGTCTTTATCGTGTAAAATATTGCTAACAGTTAGATCACCATGAACAAAACCCCATGAAGATGCTGCATTAAACTTACCTTCATAAGTATAGCCTGTTCTTAATTGTAATTTTTCAAGATAAGATTCAGTTTTAACATTTGATCCTACACTATCAAACTTTCCTACAATTGAAATTAAACTTTCTAATTGATCAAACGATGTAAGCAAAGGTTGTGTTAATATTTTATCATACCAAGTTGGAAATCTTTTCATTTCATAACTCGTTTCTGATAATGGTTTAACATCAATAAAGTTAGGATGATCACAACTCATAAGAAAATCCATCTGTTGTTTGAATTTCTCTGGATAATGCCCAGCTTCTTTAATAACTTTATTACCTTGGAGAAATACTTTGTCTCCACTATTACCTACTAAAATTTTATTATTATGCATTTTATTCCTAGTTTACGTGCAAATGTTGAATCTACCTCAGAGTCTCCTACTAATAGAAAATCCTCGGAATCATATTGTGGAAATTTTTCAAATATTAAATGCCCCATGTCTGGTGCTGGCTTTTTGTTTGGTACATCTTCTCTAGTATATATGTAATCAAATAAAGTTGGATCTATCTGATGGTAACTCATAATTCTATCTACATTTTCTCTAGATGAATTTGATGCTATTACTAAATTTTTAAATACTTTACTTTTACACATATACAAAAGTAACTCATTAACTTTAGTTTTGTGTAAATTCTTAGAAAATATTTGTTTTTTATATTTTTGTGCTAATTTAGTTTCCTTTGGTGTTAATTGATATTTTTCCAAAAGACCGTCCATTCCATAATTAATATCAGCTAAGATATTCTCTAATGGTATTTCTATATTTAGAACCTTGCCTAAAGCCTTTCTCCAGGATTCAGCATGAATCTCAATAGTCTTAACTAAAGTATCATCAAAGTCTAGCATTAAACATTTTTCCATATAATTCCTAATTTATTATTATATGCAGTAATTGATAAATGTTTAAGAGTAATAGAAACATTTTTAAGACAAAAAAAGACCGCCGATAAAGGCAGTCTTTTTAATTTAAGTTAGTTGTTACTTACAGACTATTCTTAGTCTCTTGAACATGTAATCTTACTTCTTGTGCTAGATTTTTAACATCTTGCATAGCTTTACGAATTCTTACTGCAGCAGCTTTATTTCCTTTTACATAAAATTTATCTACATCTTCAGTACATGCTTCGATTAACGCCTTGATTTCTTCAAATTTTTCCATAATTAATTGTTTTAGTTTATTTAATCTATATATTCATCACTAGAACTTGCCTTCACGATTTCTGTAAAAGCTTGTTACTTTAGGAATGTACATATAATTTTTTCCTGCGTCCTTCACGTTCATCATAACTCTTTTGAACATATCCCAATCTACTGGTAAAATGCCACCTGAATTAGTTGGGGCGCCCTTTAGTTTAGGGGCAGTATTTTTTTGTTTGTCTGGATTTCTATATCTTAAATCTCCAGTTATGCTTGGTCTCCATGATACTGCTGAGTGTGAAGTATCATTTGCACCATAGCCTTTATTATTAGGTTTCATTTCTACACCATCTTGCTGAGGTTGCATAAATACTGTTTTAGATGTATTATGAGCAGTTACTTTTTTCTTACTTCTTGTAAAACAGAATCCTAAATCAGGGTATTGTGTGTATGCCTTTGCTAGTAGCTCTAAGTGATTAGGGGCCCATTTATCATCATGATCTATCCTAACGATATAATCACAACCGTCTTTCTTTGCCATGTCCAGTGAGTCATTAAGTGCACCAGACCCTGCAGTAAATCTAATTTGTTTAGTAGTCCATTTTTTATTATCCCTTTCACCTGGTGTAGCTCTGTTTTGGTATTGTATTTGAGCATCTGGTATAATGTCTTTCATTACAGATTTAATTTCTTCATCGCCATCATACTTGTCAGCAGTTAAATAAATTTTCCAATTTTTAAATTTTTGAGCTTTAATGGAATTTAACGCTTCTTTTAATACGTCTGGTGTAGTCATGTGTTTAGCTCTAGTTTTGTTAGCTCTACCTGCATTCATATCATGTGTAGCCATTACTATTCCAAATTTAATATCTTTATCAATTTTAGGGCCTAGATTCTTTTCTAGCAAAATCTGAAAATTATCAGAACCTATAAATGATTCTAATAAGCTATATTCTTCAAAGGTTATCATTTCTTAAAAAATGTTTTTATTGACTTTATTATTCTTTTCATATCTCCCTTTGTTAAATCAGAGCCTGACGGTAAACATATACCTTGTAAGAATAGTAAAGAACTATTTCCATTTATATATTTCTTATAGCCTTGCATAACAGGCTGTTGGTGCATTGGCTTCCATAATCTCCTAGCCTCAATATTGTCTTCAGCTAAATGTTTAATTAAATCATCCGGGCGATCTTCACCATTCATTAGCGCGCAAGTTAACCACATATTAGATCTATCAGTTTCTCTTTCTTCTTGAAAAGAATAAAAAAGATGCCCAACTTCTTTTCTATAAATTTGATTAACTTCACGTGTTCTTTTTATTCTTTCTTCAATTACTTCCATTTGACCTACGCCAATAGCCGCAAGAACATTGCTCATTCTGTAATTATAACCTATTTCTGTATGATGGTAAAATGGTTTTGAATCTTTGGCTTGAGTAGAAAGGAATCTCATGTATTCAGCTTTCTTTTTATCATTAGTTACAATAATCCCACCGCCTGATGTGGAAAGTAGCTTATTTCCATTAAATGAATATACTCCAATTTCGCCAAACGTTCCAGTATGTTTATCTTTATAAGTAGATCCTATACTTTCAGCAGCATCTTCAATCAGTGGAATATCGTATTCATCTGATAATTTTTTTATTGCAGCCATATTACAAGGTACTCCAAATATATGTACAGGAATAATTGCCTTTGGTTTTTTACCTAATGCTGTTGAGTTAAGAATAGCAATTTCTAATAAACCGATATCCATATTCCAGCTCCCTTCTTCAGAATCAATAAAAATAGGCTCTGCACCACAGTAAATTATTGGACTAACAGTAGCAACAAAAGTTAATGAAGAACATATAACATAATCACCAGGTTCTACTTTCAGTGCTTTAAGTGCTAGATGAATACCAGCCGTACATGAATTAACAGCAACGGCGTACTTAGCTCCAGTGTATTCTTTAACTCGTTCTTCAAATAAGTTTAAGTGTGGTCCTATCGGAGCAATCCAATTATCTTTAAATACATCATTAATATATTTTAGTTCGTTGCCTGACATGTGAGGGGGCGATAAGTAAATCTTTTTCATATTATTTAATTTTAGCAGGATTACCGTATGCTTTTGAATTATCAGGGATATCTTTAGTTACAACTGAGCCTGCACCAATCATACAATTCTTCCCAATTTTAATATAAGGTAATATCGTTGCACCTGCTCCAATAAAACTGCATTCTCCAATCGTAACACTACCACACAGTGTAGCGTTAGGACCAATAAAAGAATACTTACCTAACATACAATCATGATCAATAGAAGCGGCTGTATTAATAATAGAATGAGAACCTACTACTGTACCCATTTGAATAACTGCTCCAGCCATAACTTGAGTGCCTTCTCCTATAATAGAAGAAGAATGACATATAGAATTTGCAGATAAAGTACTAATAAATTGTTTGCCTTTTAAAACTTCTTCAGCTATTCTTTTTCTAATTTTGTTATTACCTATGCCTATAACCCACAAACCTTCTGTTAAAGAATCATAATCTGAATCATCATAAAATTTAAATTGTTGTAATCTTATAGATGAAGAAACTACTTTTGCGTGATCACCTTTGCCGTAAATATTAATCATTACTTTCTCTTTTAAATTCTGGTACAATACTAGTTAGAAGTACAATTATTTTATAGAAATCATTTGATCTTATTTTAGATAGCTTTTCTATTTTAGGTATAAGTGTTTTAAAATCATATTCTTCATGATTTAATTTCATTATATTAGTATCTTCAGTTGGTACCATATTTTCACTATCACATAATAACTCTTCATATAGCTTTTCACCAGGTCTTAATCCTATGTATTCTATTTCAGCTTTGCTATTAAAATGTTTAATAAGATTCTTAGCTAAATCATTAATACTTACAGGTTCTCCCATGTCAAATAAAAATACCTCTCCACCATTACCAAGTACACTAGCTTGTAATACTAACTGGCATGCTTCGGGTATAGTCATAAAATATCTAATAACTTCTTTATGAGTAACACTAACAGGACCACCTCGTTTAATTTGATTTATAAATGTTGGAATTACTGAACCTTCAGATCCTAATACATTACCGAATCTTGTTACTATAAATTTTGTAGACGATTTTGTTTCTAAGAATTGAGTATATAATTCTGCTATCCTTTTAGTTGCACCCATAACATTAGTTGGATTAACTGCCTTATCTGTCGACACCATTATAAATTTATCTACCTCATTCATATATGAGATATTTGAAACGTTCATTGTACCTAATACATTTGTTTTAATTGCCTCAACTGGGTTTGCCTCCATCATAGGTACATGTTTATATGCAGCTGCATGAAAAACTATATTAGGCTTAAAAGAATCAAATACTTCTTCTAATCTATACTTATCTCTAACATCACCTATTACATATTTAATATGAGAATTTGGATTTGATCTGCTTATCTCTTGTTCTAAATGAAACATAGATGCTTCTGCATTATCAAATACCGTTACTGTAGATGCACTAAAGTTAACAAGCTGTCTTACTATTTCACTACCTATCGAACCAGCACCACCAGTAACCAAGATTCTTTTACCCTTAATAAAGTCTTTAATTAAATCTAAATCAGTTATTATAGCTTTACGATCCAATAGCTTAGAATAGTCTATGTTCATATATTATTTATTTGAGCCTTATTATGCATATTTTAACCATCACAACTTATACAGTCCATCATCGCGGTTGCAGCAATATCACCTCTTAGGACCGATTCTGTTCTCATATAATAAAGAGTTTTAATACCCTGTCTCCATGCTTCTAAATGAACTTTATTAATCCACTTAGGAGTAGCTTCTTTAGGAAATGCTAAATTTAAACTTACTGCTTGGTCAACATACTGCTGTCTTACTCCTGCTTGTTTTACTAATTCTAATTGATTAATCTCTTTAAAGGTTTTAAACACATCTTTAAATGGAACGCCTTCGTGGAATTCAGGTACTTCTTTGCACTTAATTAATATACCTTTTAAGAAACACCAATCATCTAAGAATTTTAAACCTTGAACAGAACCGCCATCAGCCATTATCTTATCCCATACTTTTTTATTATCATGTCCTATTTTATCAAGATATCCTTCTAGTTGTTTATTCTTTCTAATGAATGTACCCTTTGCAGATTGATCAGTCCATATATTTGCTGGTATTGGTTCGATGCCTGCAGAAATACCCCCACTTAATTTTGAATTAGATACTGTTGGAGCAACTGCCCTAAGGTGAGTGTTTCTAAAGCCAGTATCTCTACACCAAAGCGGTTCGCCATACGCCTCAGCAAGATCACGGCTTGCCCTTTCACTTTCAATTTTGATTTGAGAAAATATATTGCGAGTTTCATACTGCGCCTCTAGCCCCTCGAATGCAATTCCTCTCTGTTGTAAATAAGTATGCCACCCCAATACTCCTAATCCTAAGGCTCTACCTTTTTCTGCTGTTCTTACTGAGTTTTCAAAACCTTTTCTATATTTTGCTTTTTGTATAAATTCTTCAAGTACGCCATCCAAAAACCAAGTAGCATCATAAATAAGATTAGTGTTTTTCCACTCATCATATTTAGAAAGATTAAGAGAACTTAAGCAACATACAAAGGAGTGATTTTCATCAGTATGTAAAACAATCTCAGAACAAATATTTGTCATAAATACTTTAAGTCCATTTTTCTTATATGCCTCAGGGTTTTGCTTGTTAACATTACCTCTATACATTATATAAGGCTGCCCAGTCTGTCTTCTTTTTACTTGAACCGCAACATATTTTTTTCTAGCTTCTTTATCACCTTCTAGCACGAGCCTCATAAACTTATCAGAAATAACAACGCATTGATTAGTATTTAAGCATTGTCTATTAATATCACCTTTAGGTTCTCTAATTTCTAACCATTCCCAAAAATCATCATGTTCAATACTTAGATTAGTACTAGCAGCACCTCTCCTTACTGACCCTTGGCTTGTTGCAAGAATTGTAGAATCATTAATTTTAATAAAAGGTACTACTCCATCACTTGTTCCATTTTCAGTTATTGTAGCTCCAGCCGGTCTAATTTGATTATGACCGATACCTACACCTCCCCCATGTTTTGCTAGTAACATTAATTCTAAATTCTTTGCACCAATGTCTTGAATTGAATCTGCTACATCTATACCAAAACAACTAATAGGCAATCCTCGCTCAGATCCTGTATTAGACAAGACTGGAGATGCTAAATTTAACCATCCCTTCCAAATGTAATTCATAAACTTATCTGCTAATTCTGGCTTCTTAAGTCTATTTGCTACTGTTGTTGATACTCTCCAATATGCGTCTTTTGGAGTTTCTCCAGGCAAGCAATAACCTCGTGATATTGTATTGAGGTAAACATCAGTATGACCCCACTCTGGATAATCTATACCGCACTCCCATCCTAATTCTTTTTCTATTTGATCTGCTGTCATTACTTTTATTTTTTTTATATTATTACCAGATATCATCCCAGTCATCGCCTTCTCCAGCTTTTGCATAATCAGTTGGCCTAATTGCAAAAAAGTCAGTATGAGTATGGCCGCCTGTTAAATGATAAAACCAGTCTAGATTATCTGCTGACTTTTCATCATACTCAAAAATTGGTTTTAATCCTAATTCTTGTAATTTTTCGTTTGTTCTTCTATAAATAAAATTCTTTAAATCATAAGCCTTTAGATTTTCTATATCACCCATTTCAAAAATCTTATCTATATAATTATGTTCCATCTCCACAATTAGTTTTGCTGCTTCATAAACAGATTCACTAACATTACTTCGTAAGTCTTTATCTTCACTACACATATGATTAAATAAGCGGCAACCCATTTTACTATGTAATGATTCGTCTCTTACTGACCATTTCATCTGTTGGCCAATACCTTTTAACAGATTTCTCATTTGGAAACTATACAAGACTGCAAAAGAACTATAAAGAGATACACCTTCAGCAAATGCCGAGAATATTGCAAGACTCCTGGCAACTTCTAGCCTAGCTTCTTTACTTTTTAATAATTCAGTATCAGTATAATCTGCTTTAGTAGACATTAAGAAGTCAAACTTATCAGCCATTGAAGGTTCGTGCAAAAATGCTTTATAATCTTCAAGACCTAATGTTTCATTTAAATAACTATAAGCAACTGCATGAATAGTTTCTTGTGAACCAAACATCATTGCCATTTGTTTAATTTCATGCTTAGGAAACCACTTAGTAACCATCCCAGTCCAATAATCAGATACTGCGCATTCAGTTTGAGCAAAACCTAAAAGTATATTTCCTACTAAGTTTTTTTCATGAGGTTTTATATTTTCATTCCAATCTTTTAAATCCCCTTGCATTGCAATTTCAGTATGTAGCCAAAATGCTTGGGCCTGTGGAAGCCATCCTTCTAAATAATATTCTGGATATTCAAAAGGTTTATATTCTACTCTGTTGGTGAAAAGTTTGCTCATAGTTTTTTGTTATTTTTAATAGACTTTATTTAGCCCAAGTTGACGAGAAGTCCATTATTATATCAGTATTCTTAAATTTACCTTCATCTATAGGTACTGTAAGGCAGTGCGAATCAATATTGCCAAATGATGGCCTGCTGATAGAACCGGCCCATGCATCTACAGTACTACCCATATCTATAGCACACTTGCCCCAATTATTTTTTAATTCACTACAGAAGTCTTTACCAGCAAGACCAAGAGCAAATACTACTACATGTGTTTTAATATTTTTAAATTGGGATCTTATGTATTCTCTTTGATAAAATGTCTTGTCTGTGGAAGCATGATTATGTTTTACTGAAATGAAGTCAACACTATTACCAAAAGTGTCCTGGAATTTTTTGTTTTCTTTTAGCTCGTCAGCCATATCTGTCATAATTGTAATTCTCTCATTACCTATGAGTTCTTTAAAATTATCTATATTACCAAGTGCGGCTTCTTTGTTATGTATAGGGCTACATATATTAAATTTATCTAAATCAATTTTATGATAATCTATTACACTTTGCATAGGTACGTGCCTATCATCAATCCCTACCAACGCACCTCTGTCAAGTACTTCTTTATATGTAAACATTCCTAAGTAATCACTACTATTAATTGCTTTCAATACTATATTTTGTATTTTATATATGAATAGTGAATCTAAATGAGCATCTCTAATATAAGTTTTATCATGGCGGCGGAATAATAAAGAGAAAACTTCTTGATGAATATGGTCTTCAAAATCATTTAGACAATGGTCTGGTAATTTTAAGAATTGTACTTCTACGTCGCCTAGTCTTACGTATGAGAATGGTGTTTTGTTTTTTATTGATGATTTAATAGCTTTAAGTAAGTCGTCTAATGAACTGCAGTGGTTTATAAGTTTCTCGTGCATAATTTATTTATTTGTTTTTTATTTATTCTACCTAAGATAGTCGATTAATCTTTGTCTGCATTTTTTAACACCTGTTCTAAATCATATGCTTTTTGCTGTAACCTAAACGATTCTTTTTTGTATTCTTTTCTTTGGCCATACAATCTACTTAATACATCTTTTAGGATTGATCGTTTTGTACTATAAACCGCGCCTGTTACAGAAACTATTCGATCATCGCCAACTTCTCTTTCTCTTAGCTCAGGTTTTACTTTCTTTATAAAACTTTCTGGTGATACGTTTAATTGTCTCATTATAGATGGGTATAGCGAAGCAAAGTCAAATGCAGCTACAGCATGATGCATTCCAGTTTTAGGTTCTTTTACAAATGCCCCTTCAA
>Ga0307488_10005367_pt1 | contig 10586 bp, 6 predicted proteins | sample SB02metaG_FD_202248 | JGI IMG/M metagenome (GOLD analysis project Ga0307488, IMG submission 202248) | Sea-ice brine microbial communities from Beaufort Sea near Barrow, Alaska, United States - SB 0.2 | ecosystem: Environmental > Aquatic > Marine > Coastal | place: USA: Alaska | collected 2017-05-06
CATAAGCGTATAGCCGAATTATTAATTGAAAAATTTAAAGGAAGTTTAGTCTAATGGCGGCAACAAAAATTGAAGGTGTTGGTGCTTTTATATATAGTATTAGCACTAAACGTTATCTGTTTCTATTAAGAAATTCTAGTAAATATTCTGGTACTTGGGCAATGCCTGGAGGGAAAGTTGATAAAGATGAAAGTATTTCTGTTAGTTTACTTAGAGAGATTAATGAAGAATTAAGAGGACTTTGTCCTAACGACCCTAGTACTCCTAAAATTATTCCAATTGAAAAATTTACGAGTGATAACGGTAACTTTGTTTATCATACATTTATAATACCAGTGGCTACTGAATTTTTACCTATTTTAAATGAAGAGCATCGTGGATTTTGTTGGGTAGAACTTGATGATCATCCTAAACCGTTACACCCAGGAGTTTGGCGTACAATTAATTTTGAAGCTGTAACTAAAAAGATTAAAACTATAGAAAAGATATTTACTTTATAGGTCGTTTTGTACAACAATATCTCTGAAAGATATTTGACTAAGATTTGTCACTGAGTCCCATTCTGTTGGACTTGGTTGCCTTCCAGTTTTCGTTACTCGAATAAACTGTACATCAGTATAACAATTACATAATTTTACTATGTTTTTTGCCCACTCTTTATGATGTTCTAGTGTATCAGTGGCCGCATCATATCCATTTGTACCGCCATATACGTTATCGTTATATCCTTCATGGTGCATTCCACCGAACCCTACTAGATAGACTTTTTTATGTCCATCAAATGCCGCAATATATGCCGCAGTAGTTCCAGCATCAGCATATGGATCAAAAGGAATTACATAAAATTTGCCAGGATAGTTAAGTGTTTCAACAACTCTAGTATACACAACATTATCATCGCAATAGCCACTGTCTTTAATTTCTTTTGCTATTACAGAACTTGTGCATATAAGGAAGTCTGGTGTGTGGTCTCTATAAAAGGCATTACATCCGTATGTTTGTAATGTGTCTGCTCCTAACAGTCCACTAAATTTTTGCATAACGTGGCCTGTATAAAATCCTTCTCTACTTGTACCATTACCAAACACTACTGCACGATTTGATATTTGGTTATTTGTTACAGCATTTGGAACCCATTCTTCAGTCATACTCCAGGTTCCACCTTCCATAACTCTTTCTTGGATAATATTTTCCCCAAGATACCCAGATCTTAATTTCTTTACAATGTTCAGCATCTATTTTTCTCTATAGTAATAAAACAATTAAACAATATATGTTGACTGTACTTTAACATTCGGATTAATAGTTCCGTTTGCTGGTATAAAGAACAACGTTGATGTAGTTCCTTGCAAGTTAGCCGCTATATTACCTAATGATGCCGCTGACTTAATATCTGAATATGTATTCAGTATAACATTACCAGGAGTACCACCATCACAGAATAATAGAGCCTTCATACTTTGTACGTGTTGTGCACCATTACGTACTGATATTGTATATTCAGCTGTTGTATACTTGCCTTTCGTAAATGTATCTATTGCTACCATATGTCCTGTTGGAGCATTAACAGCAGTTTGATTATATGTTATTGGAGTTCCATTAACTAAACCAAAGTCACCATCAGCACCACTTAGACTTAGTCTTGTTATAGCACTACTTGTTCCTGTTGAAATATTTGCATACGGAGAAGTAGCAAGGTCAACTACCTGATATCCATCAGCACTGGAAAGTGATGTAACTGATGAAGTAGTAGTTAATCTACGTGTATCAATGACGTCACCTGGAGCCGGAGCTTCTGTAAATGTCAATGTAACACCTGAAACTGCATAAGCTGTTGTTGGTATCTGTACAATACCGTTAATAGCTACAATAGTTGCCGCTGTTGTTGAAGACGCCGCCATTGTGTAGCCTGTAGCTATACCGTTACCAGTGAATGTCTGCGAAGCTATAACTGTAAATTCTGAACCTGCAACAGTCCAACCACTACCATCATAGAATTCTAAAGCACTTGATGCAGTATTAAATCGTACTAGACCTGCTACATCTGCATTTCCTGACGCACCTGGTCGTTGTGCATTAGTTCCAACTGGTACCTGTATAGCACCTGTTGAATTAAATTTAGCAACAACACCACTTTGTACGTTTAAGTTTGCACCACCAACTACCATTGCATTCTTTTCAAAGTCTACGTAAACTAGACTATTGCTAACACCTGGTCCTCTAACGTGTAAGTTACCTGCGGCACCTGTTGAGTTAACTACAAGTCCTCTACCTAATACAGTATTTGCAGTAACAGCAAGACCACCACTAGCAATAACACTCGCGGCTGATAAAGTAGTTGCATCTGTTGCATTTGTGAATGTTGTAAGTCCACTTGATGCTAATGTTGTAAATGCACCACTACTTGCTGTTGCATTACCAACTGGTGTACTATTAATTGAAGCAAACGATGACTGTCCACCAATTATATTACCAGTAGCTGTTAATGTACCTGCGTTAATAACACCACCGTTCACTATTGCGGCACTTACATTACCAGCTAGGTTAACATAGCCACTTGCACTTAATGTTGCAAAGTGTGCATTTGAAGCACTTATATTACCAGATAAGTTTACATATCCACTACCATTAACTGCACCAAGCGTTGAAGTACCACTTACGTTTAATGCACCTGTGTTCATTATTGCGGCACTTATGTTACCAGATAGGTTAACAAAGCCACTTCCATTAACTGCCGCAAGTGTTGTTGTTCCAGTTGCGTTCAATGCACCTGCATTAACCACTGCACCACTTACGTTACCAGTTGTGTTAATTAAGCCAGTTGAGTTAATTGCACCACCATTCAATACTGCGGCACTTATGTTAGCCGCGGCATTTAAGAAGCCGGTTTGTGTTGTTATACCACTTACATTTAATGCACCTGTGTTAACTATAGCACCACTGACATTACCAGTTGTGTTAATAAAGCCAGTTGAGTTAATTGCACCACCATTCAATATTGCGGCACTTATGTTACCAGCTGAGTTAAGGAAACCACTTACATTAACAGCACCAAGTGTTGAAGTACCAGTTGCAGTTAATGCACCTGTTTTCATAATTGCGGCTGATATATTACCACTTGAGTTAAGGAATCCACTTACATTAACAGCACCAAGTGTTGAAGTACCAGTTGCGTTCAACGCACCTGTGTTCACTATTGCGGCACTTACGTTACCACCGGTGTTAACAAAACCACTTGCAGTAATAGTTGTAAATGTACCTGCGGCAGATGATATGTTACCAATAACTGTACCTTGTATACCATGGCCTGCACGTAGTTGCCCCTTAGAGGCTATACCACCAACTGACCTTATAGCACCTGTTGCAAAATTTGTTGTTGCTGTTGAATCTGCTACATCTAAGTTACCAATTTTTAATCCATCAAAGAATGCACCAGTCAACGAAATTTGTTCGCCAGCTATTGTAGTAACATTACTTACTAGTTTCCAGAAATGATCAGTATCATCTCTAAAGAACGATGTTCCTACTGATACATTAGCATAACCACCAATGTACTTACTGAAGAAACCAATATCATAATCATATGGGTATTGAGCATTTGCTTCAAAGAATACTAATGGATCTTGTACAGTTATAACACTGTATGTTGTAGAGATTAAGTTCGACGCATATAAATTACCAGCTACATATACATCTTGTGCAAAACCAGCACCACCACTAACTATTAGTCCACCACTTGTTGGGCTTGTAGCGTTAGTACCATTTGTTAGAGTTACTACTCCAGTTGCATTTACTGCTCCTGCATTTAATACTGGCGTACTAATATTACCAGCTAGGTTCACGTAGCCACTTGCATTAACAGCACCAAGTGTTGAAGTACCAGTTGCAGTTAATGCACCTGTTTTCATAATTGCGGCACTTATGTTACCACTTGAGTTAAGGAATCCACTTACATTGGTAGCGGCCAGTGTTGTTGTTCCAGTTGCAGTTAATGCACCTGCGTGTATAACTGCGGCACTCAAGTTACCAGATAAGTTCAAATAACCACTTGTAGTTAATGTACCAAAATGTCCAGTTGCGGCACTTATGTTACCACTTGAGTTAAGGTAGCCACTTACGTTAGTCGCCGCCAGTGTAGTTGTTCCGGTTGCAGTTAATGCACCAAAATGTCCAATTGCGGCTGATACGTTACCAGCTAAGTTCAAATAACCACTTGTAGTTAATGCACCAAAATGTCCAACTGCGGCTGATATATTACCACTTGAGTTAAGGAAGCCACTTACATTAGTTGCCGCAAGTGTTGTTGTTCCAGTTGCGTTCAACGCACCTGCGTTCACTATTGCGGCACTTATGTTACCAGCTATGTTAAAGTAGCCACTTCCTGTTAATGCATCAAAGTGTGCTATTGAAGCTGATACGTTACCAGCTAAGTTTGTATATCCACTTGCATTTATATCTGTAAATTTAGCACCACTTGCTGTTACGTTACCAATTGGTGTATTATTAAGTGCGGCAAAACTAGCATATCCACCCATAACATTACCAGTAGCAACAATTGCTCCTCGTACTGTAGCAACGTTTGCATTTGGTCCAGCTTTTGTAACATTAAAGATTGGTGTAGTTTGAGCGTAGCCTTGACCAAACAGGCTAAAGCTATTTGCTGTAGACCTCATTACTTGTTGGTTATCAACGTTACCTAGGAATAATCCAGCGTTCGTTCCATTATCAATAACTCTAATAACAGTATTGTCTGCTACAATTCCTGTCACGTCACTTGATAGTGATGATTCTAAGTAACTCAATGTTACTGCATCTGAATCCGCTGTTGGATCAGCTAAGTTAGTAAGGTTAGTAGCATTCGCATCAATCATACCATCACCGTTTGGAGCAAGAACTAAATCTTGATCTGCGGTTGTTGTTCCAATTGTTGCACTTGCACCAGTGATTGTAATTTCACCACCGACAGTTAATACGTTTGATGCAAATGTAAATCCAGGACTTCTAGATACTAAACCAGCGGCACCAGCAAATAAAACTCTGGTATTTTCATAGTTGTTTAGTATAAGGTTACCCATTCGTACATTACTTAATGTACTAAATGGTAAGTTACCATATGTTGTTCCATCGTCTGTTGTAACAGCGAATACAAATTCATCAGCTGACTCGTCCCAGAAGAATGCCACAGAAGCATCTGATCCTCTGTTCATGACAATACCTATATCACGAGTATTTGTTCCGGTAAACGCATTGTTGAATACGATAAGTGGATCGTTAACAAATGTGTTCGTTGAAGCGATTGTTGTGTAACTTGCGACACCTGTTACAAATAAATTACCAGTGACAACAAAGTCACTTGTTATAACAAGATTGGAGCTCATTAACGTTCCCGTTATTGACCCCGGTATTATTTTAGCATTAGCCCAAATGCCACTATCTTGGATTTGGTTATTGCGTATTCTGGTCACTGCCATAAATTATATCCTATATAAAAGTTAATTCAGTTTTGTTTTTTATTAACTAGGCAGGTTCCAATATCCCCTGTTAGACTCATATAAACTGTTGCTTAATGTTATTTATTTCAATTTGGAAATATACATCTATTTAGAATAGTAAAGATAACACACTACTTAACAAAGAATTTTTATATTAAAATTAGAGTTTTTACTAGTCTTACGTTTGTGTTATTGTTGATATTAGTATATGCAACTTGTACGTTTCCACTACTAATACTAGCAGTTACGTTACCTAGGCTTGCCGCTGATCGGACGTTAGCGTATGTAGATACAAGTGCTGTAGATCCATTATGCAGTACTAATACTTCGTTGGCTTCATAAGTTCCTGCGGCGGTATTTGCTTGAAGAATATATTTTGCTGATCTATATGTTGTTGCTGAAAAACTATCAATAGTGACAGTAGAAGCCGCAGACGGTATTACCACTGCTGGGTATTCACCAACTGTTGCTCCGAATGTTGTTATTGACTGTACTTTTTTACTATCTGTTGTAAATTCTATAGGTCCGTTGTTTCTAGGCAATTCAATTTTAGAAGTACCTTTTTGGAATATTGAAACTGCCTCAGGTGTTCCTGCAATTTGCCTTACTTCAACTATATCACCTGGAGCTGGTGCTTCTCCCATTGTTAATGTTGTTCCAGATACAGCATACGCTGTTGTTGGTATCTGCATAGTACCATTAATGGCTACTAGAACATCAACAGTTGTAGCTGGATTGTTAAGTGTAAATGCTACCTGAACTCCATTACCTGTAAATGTTTGTGATGTTACTGTTCCGGCACCTACTCCATCCCATTCAGTTCCATCCCATACTTCTAAATTTTCAGTTGTAGTATTCCATCGAGTGTATCCTACTCCAGCAACCGTAGGACGTTGTAAAGTATTTCCAGCCGGTATACCGACAGAGTTACCTGTAAACTGCAAAGCACCTTGACCTAATGTTGATATTACTAGATTTGCATAAGGTGATACTGCTAAACTATTTGCTGATATAGTAAGATTAGAAAATAAGTAATTTCCTACACCACCACCACTTGAACTAACTCCGAACTCTCCAATGTATCTCGCTCCACTGATGTAAACACTGTTCCCAGTAAATGAATACTGTGGAGGATTCTGTCCATTAAAGTTTAACACTCCAGACTGATAGTCAAAGAACCATTGATCGTTGTTTCCTGATCCTGTAGCAAACACTTGGCTAGTAGAAACACCAGCAGTTCCTGCCGCACCCGATGGTGCTATATAAACTTTAACCTGATATGTTGATCCAAATTCAGGACTAATCCAATCTGTTAATCCTGTTTTCCAGGTCTGTGTTGGTACTGATTGATCAGTATTTTTTGCAGTTTCAACTGGTAAGCTAGTTAGGTATACTCCAACTATAGCAGTATTAGCACCTGGCATTACAGCCGGAATAGTTCCAGACTGTCGCATTATCTTATCGCCACGTATTTGTAGAGGACTAGCTATACCTTCTGATGTTGGATCAACATTAGCCGCAATATCAGTTTTGGTCGCGGCAAATCCTATCTTTTTCCAAAGATAATCTAGCTTCTGCGAATCTGCTGGTTGTTGAGCCATATTATACTAATTCCATTATGCCGAGAATGCCAAAGTTGTTATTGTTTGCCCTACTGCTAATGCAAATCGCACTAGGACCTGATTGTCTTGTGATGTACTTGTACTAACGTTACCCATCGATAACGTAAATGTTCCGCTTGTTGCAGTATTACCGGTTATAACCGTTCCTGTCGCACATCCATCACTACCGTTTCCGCCTGATCCTGTATTTGATCCTGGTCGACCACTACCACCTGTAGTTGATAACGCATCCATCCATCCATTTATTCCACTAGTATCATCAATGAAAGAATTTGGAAGTGCTACCCACATACCTGCTACTCCAGCTGGTGCTACTAAATGTGTATTAAATCCTGTAAGACCTGAACGCTGAAACACTGCTGTAAAGTATTGATAATTACTAGCTTCTGTTCCGCTTCTGTTTGGTCCAGCTGGTAAGTATCCAGTCGAGTAATTTGCTGTCGTATGTTTAATTACCCCTATTCTAATTTCTGATTCTCTTGTTCCTGCTACACCTGGATCTGAAGCTTCAATAAAGGAATTTGCCGCACTAATAAATTGTGTAGTTCCTGTGTAACTCGGATTGTGTGCAGTTGATGCTATGAAACTAGTAGTACGCCTAGCAGGATTAGTATTTGCACCACCTTGGGCAATATTACAACTAATTGCAATTTCACTAATGCCACTCTGTGAGGCTGTATGAACTGCTAGTTTAGTTGTATTTTGTACTGAGCTTGAAGTACCATTAACGTTATACGCTCGAACAGCAATTGAGTCAATTGTCCTTACTGAGCTTGAAGTAATCGGAACTGATAGTGTACTAATAGTATTTGCCGCACCTATACCAGTGTTTGCTATAGGTCGACCACTTGCTGTTGTTGCTAGTGTTTGTGCATATGTGTAATTCTGTGTCGATATTGCAGAAGACGACGTGCCTTCATAATTTGTAGAACTTAATGCTTGTACTGGTGATGATGTATTTCTATAGGTCTGTCCTATCCAATTTTCTATAGTTACGCCACTCCAGTTCAAAGTAGGAGATCCTGTATTATAATAAGGTACTCCAGATATAAATCGTTTAGTTCCAGCAGTTCCTTCTGCTAAGGTTCCAGCAGTCACAGTTGGTGTTACAGTTAAGTTATCTTTAACAAATTCTATATTTGCTGTTTGCCCTGTGCTTGAATGATTTATTTGGAATCTGTTTATACCAGTTTGTATAAAGTCTCCTCGTGCTAGTATGTTTGCTTTAAATCCATAGAATCGTTGCGGACTGTATGTTGAACTTGCGAACGAGACTGTAGCACCAGCTGAATTTAATAGATGATAATCACCAAATCCTATTGTACCTAAGTTTCCGTAAATATTTGCACCTGTTACTGTTGCAATGTTTACATTTCCGCGAACTGTGCCGTTTATTACAGCTTGTAGGTAGCCAACGTTAGCATTATAGGTAAATGATGTACTAATGTTGCCTGATGCCGCTCTTATCAATGAGGATCCTGTAGCAATTGTTCTACTTACACTAGAATTAGCTGATAGAGTTGCACCGCCTGCAACATTATCTGTGGCATTAAATGCCAACAACGGACTAGTACCAACACTACTACTAAATGTTAATAGCTTAGTATTAACACCAGCTGGCACTGCAATGTTAGCATCATATAATTTTACATTTTGTACTTGTTTATTTGGTATAACTGCCGGGTCTGCTGTGTTATGAGCTGTTAGATATAAGTTTACAGGTATTGTTCCAGTACCTGACCCTGCTCCCCATAGATATCTATATGCTAACCTTGTTCCAGACACTCCGCCTGATGCACTATCATTAGCTACTGCTACGTTGGCTGATCCGTCACCCCAATTAACTTGGTATGCTACCGTGGCACTGCCTGTATTGGTTGTAATATTTTGTAAGTATGCTGTATCACCTTCTGTAAAATATAGAGTAGATCCAGATAATGCACTACCACCAGATGATGCTCTATACAATGCAAATGCCGCAACTGGATTTGCTGTGTATATGATTATGTAATTTGTTCTAGTTTGACTAGCTTCACTTCCAGTTCCATATGCACCAGTGTTAAATGCTCTAACTATAACTGTAAACGGACTTCCTGTATTAGTAGAATATGTGTGTGTTGGTCCAGTACTTGCTGATGAGTTTGAATAGTTGCCGTCGCCCCAAGCAACATCGTATCTATTAGCGTTACCAATTGGTGTTATTGATAATGTAACTGTTGTTCCTGCACCACCTTCTAACGGAGATCCTGAAAAGCTAACTGCTTTAACAAAAGTATTTGTTCGTACATTATCTACCATTTCATTTAAGTCATCAATGGCATTAGTTACAAAAGTATTGCTTGTCCATCCAGTGTATGCACCATCTGCTATATTACCGTCTGTTGGTGTACCTAACGGAATTACATTACCTTTCTGTGCGGCTCCACCTACCTGTGCATCTACATATGCTTTGGTTGATAAATCTTGTGCTGTAACTGGATCTGCTCCCCAACGTACTACGTTGTTGCCCATATTAATATATTTGCTGGAGGCAATTTCTAATTGCCCTAGATTACTTGTACCGGTAACTGTGAGTGCAGTTAATGTTCCTAGTGCTGTTACATTGGGTTGAAGAGGAGTTAATAGAGTACCCATTATTTCATTTGAATACAATCTGCCCCATCTTTTTGTAGTTTCACCTAGGTCGTATGCAAGATTAGCACCAGTATAGACGTGGCCGTTTCCTATAATAGTGTTTCCGCTAACGTGTAGTGCTTGGTGTGGAGAATCTGTGTTTATACCATATCGAAAATTTGCAACGTCCCAATATGCTAATGTCGTGCCGGTCGACGAAATATAAAGATCTGTGCCTTTACGATCTAAATTCGCTTTTAGAGAGAACCCCGGTATTCGACTTATTGCCATTTAGTATTTCCAACCTATCTTTATTATAACACTATTTATCTAGGTAATTAGGCTGGTGTCGTAGAATTGTAACCGTGGATGAGTGTAATGGTTGAGGAGTCTGATGGAGCTGAAAGGAAAGATATTGTTGTATTCCCACCGAACACATAGTTAGTTCCAGGTATTTGGTAAACGCCAGCTACGTGTACTAACACGTTTGCTTCGTGTCCTGCACCAATTGAAAAACTCATTGCGCCGAACTGACTTATACCAGTTGATCCTGTAAATGTGTCTTTTGTTACTAATGCCGAACCTGTACCTACAGTCGATAGTGTCGAGTAAGTATTTGCACTATGATTAAAGAACTCCAGTGCATTACTAGTAGTACTATAACGTAATGCTGTAGCCGCTGTGTAACCTGTTACATTTGGCCTGAAACTGTTAGAAGTTGCTGGTAAGTCTATAGAATAACTTCCAGACCTAAACATTGTATTTTTAACAAAGCGTCCCATTTAAATTCCTATATAGCTAACAGTCATTGCAATAGCAGTAGCGGCCGAGCAATTTGCTCTTATCATATCGCCATTAC
>Ga0307488_10005368_pt1 | contig 10585 bp, 17 predicted proteins | sample SB02metaG_FD_202248 | JGI IMG/M metagenome (GOLD analysis project Ga0307488, IMG submission 202248) | Sea-ice brine microbial communities from Beaufort Sea near Barrow, Alaska, United States - SB 0.2 | ecosystem: Environmental > Aquatic > Marine > Coastal | place: USA: Alaska | collected...
CGCGAGTTGGACACAGCCTCGGCAGCCGTGGCGGCGAGGAATGCTCCCTCCGTCACCGAGCTTGGCAGGTCCCGGCACAGCAGCTGCAGCATCGCGTGCCAGTCCTTACATGGCATCGGGCCCATGCTGCTACACGCCTGCTCCCAGGGACTTCCACTCGTCCACTTGTGTGTCAGCTCACCGGAAGTACTGTTTGTGGGATAGGTCAGGTGGTCTCATGGAGTTTCAGCGACATTTGTGGCTCAGGTTGAGCTTTGAAGTGGACGAGAGAATGAACTCAGATGTGGACGAGTGTAGGAAGCCCCTGCCTTCTCTATGGCACACAGAAACGCGCGGCGGTTCCTCGCCGTGGACTGGATGAACGCGAAGTCGCGCCCCGCCACGTGCCGCCCCGTCGCCACCGCCTAGCAGCAGGGTCCGCGATAACTACCATCACTCGCCATCGGATGTCGGACGTGCACGCAAAATTTACTTACCTTCAGAGTGAATGCTCGAGCGCATATGTATTGCACTCTCCTGCCTGAAAGTACTCGGCTGCCGCCTCAATGTGCCGGTTTGGCGCCGCCGCGCCGGCTCCACTTGCCGACCTCGTGACGTGCTTGAGCGCCTCCGTCGAGGGACTGGCGTATGTTGCTCGTCACAGCATCCAACACACTCGGAACCCTCCTCATTGAATGGGATCCTACAACGTGGCGAGTGGTTCCACCAGCCCCCCTAGCTCAAACCCCGCCCCCGCCCCCGCCCCGCCCCTGCCCTCGCTAGTGCACTTTGCACCCTCGTCGATTGAGTCAAACGGCACCCTACGACGTGGCGAGCAATATCCACCAGGCTCCCCCTACCTCCATCAGGTACAGCTCGATGTCGTTCACTCGAAGGTATTCCTCCGAGCTCATCTCCATGCGGTGCTCGTCCTCCTGCCGCCGCCGCCCCACCTGCCCGAACGTGAGTGTGCTGGCGGCGGCGGCGGTGGCGGCGGCGGGATCCATAGGGCCTAAGGGCGACGACGCCATGGCTGCTGGAGTGGCGCGACGGAGTGCGCCCCCTCGCATGCCGCAGCCGTAGCTCAGATTTTGAAGGGTGCCGTTCGGCCGAAAAACAGAAACCGTCAACCCGAAACCCTAAACGCTGGTTCTTGAGTCACATGAAGGTCCGCGCTGATACTTGTGCACTCGCCTCTGAGGGTGGGCACCTGGAGGTGTTACATTGGGCGCGGGAGAACGGGTGTCCTGAGTAGGAAGCGGGAATATGGGGTGCGAAGTGGGGGTGGGTGGCAATACGGATGCGGTGTGTGGCGTTCGCTTAGCGTTCGAAAGCTAGCTACTCGTAGAATAAAGAACACATCAATCTTCTCAGCGTGTGACGCCTAATGTACATACCGAACCTAGGCAGAGCCTTCTGTGACTTGACTAGTTTGTGTGCGTTCATTCATACTTAGGACTCGATCGTTAGACTTGCAAAGGAGACGAACATAGACTTGCAACACATACGGACTCAGTGCCCCGCGGCGAGCGAGTGAGGGTCATTTTGTGTGTCTTCGATTTACTTACAATGCGTTTGATCCCGCATGGCCTGCGGCCCCCTAAAGTCGCTAAATGTGCAATAAATGCAGATTTGTATCAGTATGCAGGCGCGTTGCCCGCGGCAAGCGGGAACTCCACACCCAGCTCCTCGCTGAGCCCTAGATGTAGCGGCGCAGTTGAAATTGGAGGTTCTTATCAAAAGCAGTTCATCCTATGTAAGCTTCAAGCGCTGCAACCAAGCCCGGTCAACCCGCGGACAACCTGCGGTCAACCATGTGTCAGCCTGGGGTCAAATCGGGGTGAACTTGGGGTGAATATGGGGTAAACCTGGGATGAGCCTAGGGTTAACATGGGGTCAACCGAAGGTCAACCGAAGGTCAACCGAAGGTCAACCCAAGGTCAACCCAAGGTCAACCCAAGGTCAACCTGCACACCGCCCTACCCTGCTCGGTGATCCACGAATTGTACACCGGCTCCGCGCCCTCCGGCAGCGAGATGCGCCGCTCGCTGGCGTCGATCGGCGCTTCGTTGATGCTCGCGACGCGCTTGCGCATGTACCCCTTGTCGTCAAACTCCCAGTTCTCGTTGCCATATGCTCGGAACCACTGGCCCCCAGGCTAGGGTCCGGCAGTTACTGCTCGCCACGTCGAAGGATGCTATTGAAGTCAGGAAACGAGGGTCCAGATGCGTTGCAAGACGTGGCGGGCAATGGGCTTGGCAGACATTGCTCAACACGTCATAGGATGCCATTTGACTCAAGAAACGAGGGTTGCAAATGAGATGTGGGGGGCATAATGTGGGGGGCAACATCGGCAAGGCCCTACCTCAGGAGTTACATACTCGTATTCAAAGCACACGGCGATGCGATTGTCCATGAACGCCCACAGGGCAAGGCCGGGCAGATATTGCGTGCCACGTCGTCCAACGCATGTTCAACCCTCTTCTATTGAGTTGAACGCCAACCTACGACGCGGCCTGGCAGACATTGCCTGCCACGTCAACCAACGCATTTCGAGCCCTCGTCTATTGAGCCTGATGGCACCCTATGACTTGGCGAACAATAACCGCCAGGGCCTACCATAGGTACTTTCGCAGGACGTACTGAAGCTCTTTGTCCCACTTGCGCCGCAAGAAGTCCTCTATCGCCTTGCGGCCCTTGACGAACTCCGCACGGTTGCGCCACTCGGAGTCCTCGCTGTACGCCGCCGCGATGGCGTCCACATCCTGCCGGTTCCCACACGCAGGGTCTCGGCGTAGCGGAGTCCGATATTGACATACACCCGCCGCCTCGTTTCCATTATTGACGGAGACCAACTCCATCCACCCGAGATTTCAGTGAACGCCCCGGCGTTCGTACGGGAGCACTAAACCAGCCTGTCCTGACCTGGTGTGGCGTTGTGAGTGCCCGCATGCCAGGCGTATTGGTTGAGCATCGCTGGACTGGGGCAGTCTTTTGGGACCCGTACACTTTTACTGTCAAATGCGACGAGGTGGGCTAGCCGCGAGCGAGGTGCGTAGAGTGGGCCCTGCCACGCCGCCTCCGCCGCCTTGACCTTCTTCAGCGCCGTCTCCTTGGAGAACGGCGGCAGCGGCGGCCTCCTCGGAGCGTCGGACATGCTGTATGAGGCGTTCGGATGCGGTTCCCACGGTGTCAGCCTGGGTGCCGTGGGCAGGAGATGTGGGACTGTAACGAGGCGTGTCGGGTACCGGGTGGCGTCGGTGTTGAGTAAGCTTTCGGGGCGGGAGGGATGGCTTGGCGTTGATGTATTGTGTCAACCGCGGCAGCGGCGCCCGCTCGGATCGTCGGACACGCTGTATCGAGGCGTCGGCGTGTTGAACGTGTCGGATGCGATTTCCAAGTCAGGGCCTGGTCTCTTCAGGTTCCCAAGCGTCGCCAGCGGCGATGGACGCCAAAAGGGGGTCACAGGGCGGGTCAAGAGACGTATCGGCGTCCGCGCAAACTTCGGGATGCGTCGGCGACGCACCTTTGGGTTGCTTGCTGGTCTGGCGCGTGTTGGTATGAAGCGTGGAACACCGTCAAGACCGTGCGCGAGCAAAAAAACCTTCAAGGAAATAATTCTGTTGTTGAGTTGTGAAAAGACGGCACCTACTGCGACTGCTGAGTCAGCCATTTAGCGGTGACGTATGTAGCACACCTGCCAACTCCAAGCACCACCTTCGACGGCGAGCACATCATAGCCGCTCGAGCCGCGACCCCGTGGGTTGGCCGAGCGTACGACTGAGAGTGTAACTATCACAGCGATACCTGTACCCTCCTTCCATCTGGCCGTCCAAAGTTTCCGCTTCTCGGCTTTTCGGCTCCTAAGATGTCACCTCTCAGCTACAGGGCCACGTTGGTTGGGCTGCTGGTGCTCGCGGCGGCGACGTGCGCGGATGGCGCGCGGCATCTGCTCCAGGCATCGCCGGCGCCAACCCCGGTAGTGCTCTGGCACGGAAGTGAGTCCACCCACCGCCCACACCCCCCTCAGCCACAACCCCCCACGTTGTCACCTCTCGGTAGAAGATAAGATTCCACGCAGCCGGCTGGTAGTGCTCACGCTCACGGCTACGTGGTGCGCTGAGGGCGCTCGGCATCTGCCCCAGGCACCGTCGGCGCCCAATACGTGTCCACGCCTCACGCCCAGCACTGCGACTCCCACATCCCTCGACTTGTGCAAGCATTGTTGAAGCTTGTTTCAACCCTAAAAACACAGTCTCAACTGTTCAGAATGTCTTGTCAACTACTCATACCTCGCCCCTCACTCGCTCGCTCACTCACTTGCTCAGTCACTCTACGCCACTCTCTCACTCTCAATCTCACCCAATCCCCTCGCTGTGTGCCATGAGCAGTGGGCGACAACTGCTGCGACCCCGCGTCGATGGGCCACCTACAGAAATTCATCGAGAAACAGCTGCCGGCAGATGCTCACACTCGTCCACTTTTCGGCTTGACGTGAGCACTTCTTGTAGGATACGTCCGGTGATTTCAGTGACAAAAGCGGCTCAGGTTGAGCTAAGAAGTGGACGAGTGTGAGACCCTTGCTGCCGGGCGTGTATGTGCATAGCGTTATGGTAGGCGACAGCGCGACCGCGGACACTATGCACGGGTTCTTTGGCAGCGTCAACGCGCAGATCGATGAGGTGTGTGCCAAGCTATCAGCGGACCCGCACCTCGCAGGAGGGTTCAACGCCGTGGGGTTGTCGCAGGCAGGGCATCATGGCGTCCCCTGACCAGCTCATCGCACTAGCCTCACACTCCTCCCCGTTTAGCTTGGCACACCACTAGACTGGGAAGCTTCTCACTAGTCTACTAGTCCCCTTTTCAGCACACCAGCCTCACACCAGGCCCCTGTTTGAGTTTAACATGAGCATATCTCGAGGTATTCGCTGGTGCAGATATGAGTTGTGTCAGGCGTCAAAGCCACAGAGACGGCGTCAGTAGAGTTTCCACAGATAGAGAGAGAGAGAGAGAGAGAGACGCTTAAACGCGTGCAAGGACGGAGGCAAGAGAGAGGAGCTTTACTGATGTAAGGCCCCTTCTCGAAGGGCGGGCAGTTCCTGCGCGCACTCGTGCAGCGGTGCGACGGACTCAACGTGAAACAGCTCATCACCATGGGCGGGCAGCACCAGGGCGTCGCATCCCTCCCAGGCTGCGACACCTTTGCGGCATGGGCTTACACTCGTCCACTGCTCAGCTCAACCTCCGCCGTCTTTGTCAGGGAGTCCACGCAATACACCTAACGTGTCCCACAAAAAGTGCTCACGTGATACCGAAACGTGGACGACTGGGCTGGAGCTTACACTCGTTCACTTCACAGCTCAACCTGAGCCGTCGTTCTAGCTAAAACCACCCAATACACCCAACGTATCCCGCAAAAACTGGTCCCGTCAACTCGACAAGTGGACCAGTGTAAGCCCCTGCTTCGCGGGGAATCCCAAAACCTCTGCCTTCTGCCGTGCCGTCGAAGCTGCCATCGACACCGCGGTGTACTCTTCCTTCACGCGCGGCTCAGTAGTCCAGGTAGGGATGGGCAGATGCTACTCGCCACGTCGTCGACACGCGTTTTGAACCCTTATTCTTTTCGTTACGTGGCATCCTGTGACGTGGCGAGCGATATCTGCTGGCCATGTATTTAGGCGCAGTACTTCAAGGACCCGGCGCAGAACGCCAACTACCTCAAGCTCAACCCGTTCCTCCCGGACATCAACAACGAGCACGCCGTCAAGAGCCAGGCAGGGGGGTTATAGAGAACAAGCACTCGACCGACGCTGCATCTCCTCCTCCTCCTCCTCCTCCTCCTCCAGGGGGGAGACGGAGAACAAGCACTCGACCGACATTGAATCTCCTCCTCCTCCTCCCTCTCCTCCGTGGGCTTGTTGAGAGCAAACACTCGACCGGCGTTGAATCTCCTCCTCTTACGCGCGAATGTATGACCATTCAACTCGAAGGTAGGTCAGCTCCGATCTCGCTCGAGTGCTTGTTCTCCATGACCCTTCTGTCAGAGCTACAAGGCCAACCTGATGGCGCTGGACAAGCTGGTGCTCATCCGCTTTGCCGCAGACACCACGGTAGGGCCTGGTGGATCTTGATCGCGTTGTACGACGTGGCGAGCAATATGTGCGTCTCCCTGGCGCTCGTCACGTCATAAGCTGCTCTTTGGATGAAGTGTCGGGGTTCCAACACAATTCTTGTCCATGACGTGGCGAGGAATATGTGCTTGTATCTGGTGCTCGCCACATCATAATCTGCTATTTGAATCAAGAGTCGGGGATTTTACATGATTTATGTCGATGACGTAGCGTGCTTGGCACGTCACAAGTTGCTATTTGAATCAAGTGTCGGGGGTTTAACGTAATTCGTGTTGATGACGTAGCGAGCAATACTTTCCAGGCCCTACTCTTCGGTGGTGCCACGTGACTCAGCCTGGTTCGGCGAATATGCGCCAGGCGAGGTGCCGGGAGCTGTTGTGGAGCTGCGCGACCAGGCGCTGTACAAGGAGGACTGGCTTGGGCTGAAGGCAGAGCTGGAAACGGCGTCCCCTTCTAAGCTCAAGTGCAACCGGTCCAGGGCTGGAAACACCGTTCCCTTCAGCTTCCGAACTTGTCTCCTCGGTCTCAAAGATCTGGCATTTCACGAAGAGAATGGAACGAGTGTACTACTAGGGAGGACAATGCTCACAGTGTGGACGGGAACACTATGCGCGAACACCTGGGTTGATCAAGACTGGGACTCAATGTAAGCCCCTGGCTATTGGCACTGGACGAGCGGGGTGCGCTAGTGATGTCGGACTGCCCGGGGAACCACATGCAATTTAACGACGAATGGTTCCTGAAAAACGTCATTGACTTGTACCTGCGCAACGCCAGCAGCATGGCTGCGGGGGCGAAGCCCAACGAGGGGGGTGCTGCGGCGCGCGTCGCCGTGGCGTAGGCCGGTGCTGCGAGTTTAACGTGTCCGCGTCATATCATTGTGTATATAAACTTTTTTGTGTAGCTCTATCTTCGTCATTGCACGTCTATTCTATTTCGCTCTGTCGTTCGTTTCTCAGTTTATCGTTGCGTCGTTGTTCTGCTGAGTGTTTGCTGTTGATTGATCTTCGTCCATTGCGGAGTATGTTGCTTCTCGGGCTCGTGCTTCACTTCCCGGTACTCACCGCGGATTTGTTGGCCGCGGCGCTAGACTGTAACATCATTGGCCATTGCACTTATCATAACGTTTGGCTCTTGGTGGTTCTCTGTATCGTTCTCAGCACATGGTTTGGTGGTGACTGCTCTAATTTTGCTGACAAGTGTACTGCGGCTTGTGTGCTTCTGCGTGTCTTGTGCAGGCTGTAATGTTGTGTTGGCTGTCATGTTGTGTTGCTTGTGTGATGCCACATGCGAAGTTATGTAGCTTGTGATGTTGCATGTGGTGTGCTGCTGTTGTTGCTCCGCGGGCACGTCGTCACTTATTCCTTCCTGGCCTGCTTGGCCGCGGGCTCGTCGGCAGCGCTGCGCCCGCCGCCGGGCGTGGGGGGCTTGTGAACGACAGACACAATCTCACTCATTTTCATGCCGGGCATCAGGGCCTAACACTCGTCCACGTACTGGCTTTACGCGACCACTGATTCGTGAGATGCGTTTGGTGGTTTCCGTAGGTTTCAGTGAGACAGACGCTTCCACGTGTAAGGCAGCACCAGGCTTTCGACCTGGCCCCCATTGTAGGTTTCAATGACGAAACACGGCTCAGGTTGAGCTGAAAAGTGGACGAGTGAAAGCCCATGCCGGGGTTCGCCGCTTTGACCGCGTGGAAGGTCTTCACCTCCTCCGCCACCACCACCACCGCCACCACCTCCTGCGCCTCCCCTTCCTCCTCGCACTCCAGGCAGAAGTCGAAGAAGGGCTCGCCGCCGTAGTCATCATTCATCGCGCGGATGCCGCACTGGACGTGCCCGCATCCCGGCCACAAACCAGGGGCCTACACTCGTTCGCGTGACAGCTCAGATTGATCACCCTTGGGACACAACATGGGTGAAGTTGGGTTGTGTGGTGGGAGACATAAACAGCTCAAGTTGAGGAGATGTGGGAACGAGCGTAAGCCCCTGCCATTCGCCCGCCGCGACGTGGGGGAAGCCCTCGCGACAGTTCTCGCACCTTGTGAAAGGGCCAGGCCCCGGGTATTGCTCGCCAAGTCACAAGAGGGTGCAAGTTAACCTAACTTCGAAGGGCTACTGCCCTCCCCGCGCGCTTGCGTGCGGGTCACTACACGGGGGCCGAGGCGGAAGCCTGGTGCCTCTTCATACATGCCGACGGGTCTCTCCCTCTCTCGAAAGTACCTGCGAAGGTAAGCGACTAGCTAGGGTTCAAAGTGCGTTGCCCGACGAGCGATATCCGCGAGCGAGGCTTTACCTCGTGAAAGCGCCCTTGCAGCCGCGCGCGCCGCAGCCCTGCACCTCCCACCAGGGGCTTACACTCGTCCACTTCTCAGCTCAACTTGAGCGCTTTTATAGGATAGGGGGTGCGCGTAGGGGTTGTGCAGCCCGTATTAAGGGGGTGTCAGGGCCTGTATAGGGTGTTTTGGATGTTTTATGTGTCAGTGTCAGCCACGGCTCAAGTTGAGCTGAAAAGTGAACGAGTGTAAGCCCCTGCCTCCCACGGTTTGTCACCTCCCCACCTTTGCCCGTACTCCCCGCTATATAGATCGCAAGGGGGTGGGTGCGAGCACCACGTCTCGCCGCACGCATCGCACTCCACCTCCTCCGCCGCCTGCATACACTCCTTGCAACAGGGGCTTATACCTTCTCTCGTCCACAGACGTCTCAGCTCAACTGCTGAAGCTGAGCCGCTATTGGTCACTGAGACCCCTCAATATATCTTCACAGGGGGAGAGACACGCTTCCGCGTGTACAAGGAGGCACCAGGCTTTCGCCCTGGCCCCCGTACCCTTCGTATCCCACAAACAGTGATCAGGTCAAGCCGAAAGTCGACGAGTGGCAGCCCCTGCCTCGCAAAGCGTCCAGTCGCAGGAGTCGCAGGTGGTAATATTTTCGCTGCGCTCCTGCAACTCGAAAGGCTGCAAGTCGTCGTCGGCGCTATCCTTGCAGACCTCGCACTGCACCGCCGCCACCTCGTGGCGCCAGTCGGACATGGTGTCGTGCGGCGTGGCGAGAAGCTGGCGCGGATGCTGTTGCGCGGGGGCGCAAAGGAAAGTGAAGCGCCTGCTGGTGAAGGGCGACTGCGGGCTTTGCTTCGTTTGAACTTGAGAAACCCTAGTATCAGCCTAAACCCTACTGAAACCCTAAGCCCAAACTGACTCGGCACCCCGCCTGCGATGTCAGCCACTGGTTTTCTCAACGGCTCGCGCAACAGGAGCTCCGCGAGTGCTCCGCGCATCTCAACCGGCGCATGCCTAAGTGTGTTGTGGTGTGCCACGCTTGCTCGTCCGTGTCGGAAGGAGTGGGTAGCCACTGTATTTGGGCGGGCGCGGAGGGGCGGCAACGGCACCCCTCCTCAATCCCCGACTCTGCATTTCTCCAGCAACTCGCACTTCCCCAGGCACCTGCCTCACCGGGTCGCGGCCCACGGCCCACGGTTTGACGGTTGTGGCGCCCTTGCTCGCTCGTTCCTGGAGGGTGGGGTCGCCACTGCAACTACAGTCGGGGGGCGCGCGCGCGGCACGGCATGGCCTCGGTACCGGCGGACAGGCTGGAGCTGCTCGCGGCCATTAAGGCGCACTCGCAGAACCTCTCCGCGGGGGCGGGGGCGACGGCCGGGCCGGAGTCAGGCGACGCGGCGGGGGCGGGGTCGGGGGATGGCGGCGGCGGCTGGTCCGAGGACGAATGGCGCGGCGCCTTCCAACACTTGGTTCGCGCACATCCGTTCGCCGTTGAGCCCTCGCCACGCTCAGTTGCCCTCTCCACGTGTATTTAGGGCTCTTTGCTCCAGAGCGTTTTTCAGTTGAATGCGTTATTCCGCTGACTCATGCTCCCTCGGCGCCCCCGCCTGTGCCCGCCCCGCTGAGGTTTAAGTGGGTGCTCGAGCGTTCGGTAAGGCGAACTAGAGTGCCGAGCCGCAGTCGGCATTCTATGCTCCTCATAAGTTGAACGCGATATCACTGGCTCAATGCTCTCCATCCCTGATTCATGCTCTCCCGCCGCCCTCACCTGTCCGCTCAGTTTCTGGCGCAGAATCCGGAGGGGAGCGCGGGTAGGGCCTGGCAGATAATCCTCGCCACGTCATAGGTCAACGTTTCACTCAAAAGACAAGGCTCAGATGTGCGCTGATGACGAGGCGAGCAACATCCGCCAGGCCCTGAGCGCGGGGGGGCAGGACGACCTGATGTTCTTCGTCCGTCCGGAGCCGGAGCGCGGCGCACCAGCGTCGCCAGGTATGTCTTGGCAGATATTGCACGCCACGGCACCCAACGCACTCTGAGCCCTCGTCTCTTGAGTTGAATGGCACCCTATGACGTGGCGAGCAATGTCCGCCAGGCCTTAGAGCCTCGTCTCTTGAGTTGAATGGCACCCTATGACGTGGCGAGCAATATCCGCCCGTCCCTAGACCCTCGTCTCTTGAGTTGCATGGCA
>Ga0307488_10005369_pt1 | contig 10584 bp, 14 predicted proteins | sample SB02metaG_FD_202248 | JGI IMG/M metagenome (GOLD analysis project Ga0307488, IMG submission 202248) | Sea-ice brine microbial communities from Beaufort Sea near Barrow, Alaska, United States - SB 0.2 | ecosystem: Environmental > Aquatic > Marine > Coastal | place: USA: Alaska | collected...
ACTGAGTTTAATAAACTCAGTGTCGAGTCTGATATCGAAGTTGTGGTATCGAAGTCCGTTCGACCAATCAGATCAGTCCAAAGCGAAAACCCCGCTGCCCGAATCTCCTAAAATCCGACCGGGTCGCGATCCCTGAGTAAATAGAACTCAATTTCGAGAAGAAAGGGTTGCTAGTCAACCCAACACTGAGTTTAAGACTAAAGCCTTGAGAGTTCAGAGGTTTCAGGGGGAAACGACAAACGGCTCCTGTCGAGTTGACAAGAGGGGACCTACACTAATCAGTAATCGTGATACCTCCTTAATTCTACAAAGTGAGAGAAGGCGAAATATAAAAGGGTGAAAAGGGAACGAACGGCATGTAAGGCCCCGCCGCCGGGGTCATTCGAGATGCACCGAAGATTGCCAAAGTCCCCGCAGTACAGGTTGGCGCGCGAGCCGACAAGTCGGTAGTCGTCGCCAACCTGATCGAGCCGGAACCTCTCCCAGTCTGCGGCGTTGTCGCGGTTACAGACGACGCCGTTATGCTCGTCCGCGCAGAACTTGTTGCTGCGACCGCCCCGGAGGTTCCACCAACCCGGGCGTGAAGCCTCGGCGTAGCGGCACGTGTTGAAATTTAAATCGAGGCTTGTAAGCGGTGTATCATATGGGATATGTTAGTTTCAAGCGTTGCAACCCAACCCGTCGCTTTCAAAACGGGCTTCAACGCGGTAAAACCACTGCACCGCCCCACGTCAGGCTCAAACTTGAAATTAGTATACGTCGAGTGATCGTCGTCGTCGCAATTCACGATGCCGTTGTTGCGCTCCTGGCACGCCCAGTCGTGGTGTTTTGGATACGAGAGCGTTAGCATCTCCTCGCCGTTCGCGCACGGCTTGTCCACTCCGATGAACGTGATTTGCATCTTCTCCCAGCCGCCGAGCCGGTTGCCAGAAACGAGGGCCTGACGGATAATGCTCGCCACGTCATAGGATGCCAATTGACTCAAGAAGTGAGAGTCTAAAATGTGGATGATGACGTGGCGGGCATGAACCGTCAGGCCCAACCGGAAACGCACTTGATATACCAATCGTCGAAACACCACTTGTTGTCCCGGCCGCCCATGATGTAGCGGCGCAAGTTGAAATTAACACAAAATTTAAAAGCAGTTTAAGACATTTAGCAAGGCCTCAACCGGTTTTTCCAAGATGTTAGGCATTAACTTAAGAATCTTGAGTACTAGTATCCCTAGAAAGTTTTGAGCACAATATTAGAGGAGGGGAGGGGAACCTGGCTAGGGCTTTGCTTGAAATGTCATGTTTTAGTTGCAAGCGCTGAAGCCAGTCCCTTTCAACACGGGCTTGCACTGGGTTCAACCCTAGGGCCCGACGGATAATGCTCGCAGCCGCGTCATAGGATGTCAATTACCTCAAGAAACGAGGGTCTAACATGTGAATGAGGACGTGGCTGGTATTATCCGTCAGGCCCTAGCCGCACCGCCCCACCATGAGGGAGTGAGTCCCGTCGCCGTTGCTCTCGATCTTAATCTTCTACCATCCTTGAATGTTGTCTCTGTTGCATATGATGCCGTTAGACTCGTCCGCGCAGTACTTGTCGTTGCGTTTGGATTTCAGGCCCACCCACCCGTCCGCCGGGTTACCGGTGGGCTCGATGGTAAAAGTCTCCCAGTCGCCAATCGTTGCGTCGTTGTTGCACTGGATCTTGTCGTCGTCGCGGACCTGGCAAAGCTTGTTGTACTTCCCGGGGATCTTGATCGCAATCCTGGTGCTCGGATAACTTTCGGCAGTTGTGTAGGTGGAGCCGAGCCGCGCTTGTATTGCGCTCGCATCCGATTTGGATTTGCCCCCGAGCAGGTGCCGATGTCCTGGATCATACGAGGCGACGGCGGCGGCGGCGGCGGCGGCCGGCTCTCTATCATCTGTGCCATCACCGAGCCAGGCCACGATTCTCAGGTCGGGACCGTACGGGTGATGGGCGTAGGAGGCGCCCAGGGCCGCGTTGGCATGGCGTGTGAGCGTGATGAAGCCCTTGAGGCGGCCCCTGAAGGTGTACCGAGTGTTGATGCTTGTGATGTTGCCTGTGTTTGTGTTGTTGTCTTGCTTCACCGGTTCCCCGTTGTATACCTGGATGTTGATGTCGATGTCCACCAGTGCCACCTCGGCGGTGATATGCCACGTGTCAGACGTGTACGCGCGCATCTCCATGATGGGAGTCCAACGTTGTGCCTTGGGCAACCCGCAAAACCATTGGCCGGCGAGTTCAGCCCTCGGCATCGCAAAGTCCTTGACGCGCGCGGTGGCCACAGCTGTGCCAGTGAACGCGTCACCGAAATAGCACGGCCACTTGGCCTCGAAATCGCAGTTCAGAGTGAAAACGGACGGGTCGTCGGCGGTTGCCCCCGGCACATCGGCGTCGATAGTCACCTTCACGCGTGCCTCGTTAATCTCAACCCCACACCTCTCCTTTACTTCGGTAGTGTTGGTCGTGTTCTGCATGTCGCCCTCGAGCTCATCCAACGTGTAGTTGGAGTTGACCGGAATGTTGGCGTTGGTCACCGTCGTGTTGCACATCTTCTTGGTGTAGCGGCGCCAGTTGAAGTTGAAAGCAAAACTTGAAAGCAGTTCATCATATTTTAGTTTCAAGCGCTGAAACCAGAAACCAGGCGCGCTGTCAACTCGGGTTTTGATACTGTCAACCTGCACCGCCCTACCTTGGACATGGCGGCGTAGATGAAAAGTCCGGTGTTGGCGGATGGCATGCCGGCGCTTGGAAGTCCTTGACCGTCGATCTCGCCAGTCTGGAAGATGAGCGACGCGTTGATGTAACCGTTGAAGGAGTCGCCGCTGGTGTGCGTCGCGTTGCTTCGCTGCCACAACGCCGTGAAATCGGCCACGCCGTTTTCCAGCGTCATGCGGGGAAACTTCTTGGGGGTCCAGTTGTCCACACTGACCTCGAACTTGAGCGGAATCGTGCCGTTGGGTTGCTTGCAGCCCACCTCAATGAGAGCGGACGCGTTGAACGCGCCCGAGACGCTGGCGTTACCCTTCAGGATGTAGGGGCGCAAGTTGAAATTGAAAGCAACAAGATTTGAAAGGGAAGCATTTTGATATATTTTTATCAATCACGCTCAGCAGTTTCAATCGCGCTCTTTGACTGGTTTTATCAATCACGCTCACCAGTTCAATCATGCTCACCAGTTTCAACCATGCAACCAACGGGCTTCACGTGCACCATCCCACCAGTTTAGCGGCGACCTCCTCACACTTCCCCACGGCCAAGTAGCCATACGCCGCCCACTGGATGCTCTGGTCGAAGTACACCAGCTGAACCTCAGCGGTGAACGCGTACTCCATGCTGTAGTGGCGCAAGTTGAATTTGAAAGCAAATTTTGAAAGCGGCTCATCATATTATAGCTTCAAGCGCTAATACCCTGTGCGCTTTCAACACGGGTTTTGATACTGGCAACCTGCACCGCCCTACCATGCGATACGCTTCTTCTTCGGCAACGTCGACAACAACGGTGGCGTTGTCATTGCCATCATTGTCGTAATCGCTCGACTTAGGAGGCCGCATCGGCGCTCCGTTTCCTCCGGTGCCCTCTTTGATCTCCTCTTCCTCGAATAGGTATGACTCGTAATCGTCGGCGATAGCAGCCGGCGGCGGCGATCGGAGTCCTGTGGTGCCCTCTTTGATCTCCTCTTCCTCGAATAGGTATGGCTCGTCATCGTCGGCGATAGCAGCCGGCGGCGGCGATCGGAGTCCTGTGGTGCCCTCTTTGATCTCCTCTTCCTCGAATAGGTATGGCTCGTCGGCGAAGTACGCCTTCGTGTAAGGCCGGGCATGGTCCACGTCAACATGGTCAATTGTTACCAAACGTGATACCGATACCGCGCAAGATGGTCATTTCACTGAATGAATGTCTCAATGTCTCCATGTGTTTGATGCAGGGGCTCACTTCCTCGGGGTTTGAATCGTCGGAGGCTGGGCTGGTTTCGCTGTCGCTTTTGCACCAGGCGACTGACATTTCATGGGCGCCCGTCTCGACGAGGCCCTTGGAGAAGGCGCAGCATCCGTCGTTCGTATGCGGGTTGAAGTCGAGGAAGCTCCCGCTGAATTTCTTCGCCGAGGGGTTGTAGCCGCACTTGGAGCCGACCGCGCAGCCGGCGCCGCCAGCGCTGGTATCGCACTGCACGTACAACGAGCCGCCAGACTCGAGCAAGCGGCGGCTTGTGCGGGGAGACGACGCGAGAAGGTTTCTGCGGCGGAAAGCCGCCTGTTGCGGCGGCGCGGCGCACGTCAAGCCTGCGCCGTCTGTGATGACTGTGTTGCAGCTGCCCAGGTCGCACCAGCGGGTAAGGCTCGCTATCACCCACATTATTATGGTCATTCACTTACTGGTAACTTGGCCACGGCACTTGATATGGAACATTTACCAAATATATACATTTGATGCGGGCCTAGTGCCTGGTGTGTACTCCGTACTGATACTAGATCTAGTACGGTTGGCATTTGGTGATTTGGCCAAAAGTCATATGTGTTTTGGTGATTTGGCCAAAAGTCAGACGGTACTACAAATACTACAAAGTACTTCAGAACAGACCAGGCACTTGGGATGGTTCTTACCATCGGCTCGACGTGCACCGTTGCCCGCCGACGATGTGGAAAGTTCCGAACTCGCAGCACTCGTTAGTGTTGTATTTCGAGTAATCGTCCACCATGGGGTTGCAGCAACCCGCCGGAATGTCCGTAATCTTCAGCTTTCTGGGGGACGGCGGGGGAGAAAGAGGAGGAGGAGGGGACTTCGGGATACCCTTGCTGTAGCGGCGCAAGTTGAAATTGAAAGCAACGTGTGAAAGCGGTTCATCACATTTTAGTTTCAAGCGCTGAAACCAAGCGCGCTTTCAACTCGGGTTTTGATACTGTCAACCTGCACCGCCCCACCTTGCAGTTATCCGTGCGTGGGATCACACTGGTTTTGATGTAGCTCTCGCATTTGCCGAAGTCGCACCACCGGCTTGACGTGCACTGCTTGCCCCGCGTTGTAGTGGCGCAAGTTGAATTTGAAAGCAAAACTTGAAAGCAGTTCATCACAATTTAGTTTCAAGCGCTGAAACCAGAGGCGCTTGCAACACGGGTTTCGGATACTGTACTGTCAACCTACACCGCCCTACCGCTTGATGAACAACCCAGTCGGGTCGCAACACGTGTCCGCGCCCATAGCCACGTCCTTGCTGTTGGGGTTGCAGCACCCGGTGGGAATCGTGACCGGCGTCACGGACGCGGGCGGAGCCGGGAGTACCACCGGAGGCGGCGGCGGGCTCAACTCGGGAACCTCGGTGCATCTCTTGGAAAAAGACGTCGCCGCCGACAAGGAGCAGAACCTCTCGTCGCACCACCTGCCGGTAAGGCCCGGAACGTGAAACGGTGCATGTGCTTGGTGAAATGATCACGGACTTCGAGTGGAACATGAAACGGTGCATGTGTTTGGTGAAATGATCACGAACTTCGAGTGGAACATGAAACGGTGCATGTGTTTGGTGAAATGATCACGGACTCTGAGTGGTGTGATGCTCCTAATAGGGGGCAAACGGGGGGCAGGGCGACCGGGGGCCAGGGCGAAAGCATGATGCCTCACTCTCTCAAGGTGCACGGAGGAGCATCCGGAACCGAGAATGGAACGACGATACCTTGTACACCTCCAGCTTTCGTATTAGAAATACAAAACAATTAGCACGGGGGCCAGGGCGAAAGCTTGGTGCCTCCTCATACACGCGAAAGCGTCTCTCTTTCAGACAAAAACATATATTTGATTCATACCGGGGCCCGACCTGCTCGTCCCGCACTGCACACCCTCGACGATGTGAAGCGATTGGCGCTCGCAGCACTGCGTCGAGTAGAAGCCGAAGGGCTGGGCGTTGGCGTTGCAGCACCCGGGCGCGATCGGCGCGGGCGGGGGCGAGGGAGGAGGCGGCGACAGCACAAGGGGCGGAGGGGGGATGTCCGTCGGCGGCTTGTCACACCTCGTCTTCCGCGCGATTTCCAGAACGCCGCTGCAATACAGGCCAGAGCGCTTCGCCGGCTCTTCGCACCAGAAGCTCGTCCTGTATCTAAGGCCCGGTATCAACGGACATCAATGTGATCTGGTGAAATTGCCAAAAAGAGAGTTGTGATGTTTAGGTGGAGCTACAGTCTGACAGTACGAGTACCTATATCACCATTTGCAAAACTGATGTCCGGATTTTTAGACAACTTTTCACCGGACGCAGACATCCGACCCGTTGACGATCCGCTGAGTCTGTACCTTACGCGCGAAAGATGCGCGGCGCGCGCGAGCGCGGCGGCGCGGCGACCGCGGGAAAGTCTTTCTTTCGAGGTTTCGTATCACGCCGCCGCGTTTCACAGCGTTTGACGCCGCCTCTCTCGCGCAATGCGCAGATCTACCGCGCGTCGGGGTAGCGACAAAAAGACGAGAAACCAGTGAGAATCCGTATCAGTTGAAAAGTCGTCTAAAAATCCGGACATCAGTTTTGCAAATGGTGATCATAAGGGTGCATTTCAACCCAAGTCTCCGCGCCTCCGGAGGCGCTGAAGTCCATCATGTGATTGGTCGAGAGATGGTTTATGGGATACTGAGATGTGATTGCCCTGATCTCCGTGACCAAATCTGACCACAAAATCTGGCCAAATCTGAAATGAAACGGAAAGGACCAGCATGAGCTCGCGGTCCCTGATTGGTCGAGAGGCTGAATTCGGGGGGGTCAGGGGGTAGGCATAGCGCAGACTGGGTTTACAGTTTACAAGAAATAATAACAAAGTCTCATAGTAGGGTGAACATTGAAATATCCACACTGACGTGGATGGACGATACCGGGCTAGGGCGGTGCAGGTTGAACCCAGTTGAAGCCAGTGTTGAAAGCGCCGGTTTCAGCGCTTGAAACTGAAATATGAGGCAACTGCTTTCAAGTTTTGCTTTCAATGCCAACTTGCGGCACTGCAACGGGCCTTACATGCATCGGCCGCCCTCGACCATGAGAAGCGAGGTGGGGTGGCAGCACTGCGTGGATTCGAATCCGAACGGCTTGAAGTTGGGGTTGCAGCAACCCGGCGGGTTGTAGCGGCGCAAGTTGAAATTGAAAGCAACGTTTGAAAGCAGTTTGTCATATTTTAGTTTCAAGCGCTGATTGCAGACACCAAAGGCGCTTTCAACACGGGTGTTGATACTGTCAACCTGCACCGCCCTACCGGGTTGGGCGGCAGCGGAGTCGCCGTCTTCGGAGGAGGGGAGGGCGGCGGCGGCGGCGGCGGCGGCAGAAGTGCGGGTTGCTCTTCGCACCGCTCTGAGATTGCAATGTCGCGCAGCGCAACGTCGCACGGCTTCTGCGCCGCGTTAGCCTCAACCGGTTTTCCCACGTCACACCACCGGCTCGACATGCACTGCGTGCCTATCTTGATCTGGAGCGTAGCAGAGTCGCAGCACTGATCTTCGAAGATGCCCGTGGACTTGTAGTTGGGGTTGCAGCAGCCGCGCAAAAGCGGCTTCAAAGGAGAAGGCGGCTGAAGCGGCAACGGAGGAGGTGCCAACTTCTTGGGTTGTGCAAGGCAGCGCTTACTCGAAGGAATGATGTTTGGGTTGAGGAACGTGATGCACGTCGAAGTTCCGCTCCGCATGTAGTTGGGATGATCTTCGTTTGTCTTGGGCAGCGGTTGAGGGTCACACCATCGGCTGGAACCACATCGCCTGCCGCTAATCATATGCAGCTTCTCAGGGTGGCAGCACTGATCATCGTTGTATCCAAAGATGTTGGTGTTCGCGTTGCAGCAGCGGGCCAACATCGGAGGAGGCGGCGGGGTGATCTTCGGAGGCGGCGGAGGCGGCGACGGAGGCGGCGGAGGGAAGACGGCGGGAAGCGTCTTGCAGTTGGCCGTGTAGGGGGTCTTTCTTGACAGCGTCCACGCAACTTCGTGACTCTGTGGTGCCTGTGATGTTCAGAACCTTGCACCACCGGCTGGTCATGCATTGCTTGCCCAAATCGTTCAGCGGGATGAGGTGCATCGTCAAGTGATCGCAACACATGGTCGGCTCGACGCCGCCCGGCTCAGTGTTGGCGTTGCAACACCCGGGGTGTAGGGGCGCAAGTTTAAATTGAAAGCAAAACTTGAAAGCTGATCGTCAATCTTGGTTTGAAAACCTGAAATCAGGTGCTTTCAACACGCTCGGGCGTCGATGCGTTTCAACATGCACCGCCTGCCCTACCGGGGTGAATCACCATGGGCGGTGGGGGCGGGGACAGCGGCGGAGTAGACGGTGCCGGCGGCGGGCTCAGCGTGGGGATCACCTGTGGTTAAGTAAAGTTCGGGTCGATATGATGTTAGGTTCAGTGTTCAGGTCGATAGGATGATATGTTCAGTGGTGGGTTCATTAGGGTCTACTACGAGTAACACACGTTGACGTGGACCTCCCTGCCCTAGTGCCTGGTCTGTGAATAAGTAAGTTCTACGAGTAACAAGTGATTTCTTTTGGTAAATTACCAAAATAAGTATTTGACTTTTGGCCAATGGCCAAAATGGGCCAATTAATGTATACAGTACGAGATACTACCCACAGTTTCCTCACAGACCAGGCAAGCTAGTAAAAGTTGAAAATAAGGAAATTCTTTGGGTAGGTTCAAGAGGAAGGGTTTAGGTTCACCTCGCACACATCCCCCTTGCTCTTCTTCAGCGCCGTGTTGCACTTGCTCCTGTCAGACTTGATGTAGCGGCGCAAGTTGAATTTGAAAGCAAAACTTGACAGCAGTTTATCATATTTTAGTTTCATGCGCTGAAACCATAGGCGCTTTCAACTCGGGTTTTGATACTGTCAACCTGCACCGCCCTACCTTGAGGCACCACCAGCTCGACATGCACGTCTCCCCCGCCAAGATGTAGTGGCGCAAGTTGAAATCGAAAGCAAAGTTTGAAAGCGGTTTATCATATTATAGCTTCAAGCGAGTACTCTGATACCATAGGCGCTTTCAACTCGGGTTTCGATGCTGGCAACCTGCGCCGCCCTACCACGATGTGAAGCGTGTCGGGGTCGCAGCACTGTGTCGAGGCGAAGCCGAACGGGTTGTTGTTCGGGTTGCAGCAACCGGGGGGTAGGGGCGCAAGTTTAAATTGAAAGCAAAGCTTGGAAGCTGTTCGTCAATCTTGGTTTGAAGACCCGAAATCAGGTGCTTTCCAGCACGGGTGTCAATAGGTTTCAACACGGGTGTCAATAGGTTTCAACACGGGTGTCAATAGGTTTCAACATGCACCGCCAGCCCTACCGGGGGGGGTCGGGGCAGGCGGCGGGGATTCGAGGGGAGGAGGAGACTTTATCGGCACCAGAGTGGGAGGAGGAGACTGTATCTGCGCCAGGGTGTAGCGGCGCAAGCTGAAATTGAAAGCAAACTTTGAAAGCGGTTCATCACATTTTAGTTTCAAGCGCTGAAACCAGGCGCGCTTTCAACTCGGGTTTTGATACTGGCAACCTACACCGCCCCACCAGGGGAGGAGGAGAATACTCGGGGGGAGGCGGGGAAGCAAGGTACTCCGCGGTGTAGCGGCGCAAGTTGAAATTGAAAGCAACGTTTGAAAGCGGTTCATCACATTTTAGTTTCAAAGCACTGATTACAGAAACCGGGCGCGCTTTCAACACGGGTTTTGATACTGTCAACCTGCTCCGCCCCACCGCGGCGGGCCGCCTGATCTTGTATGAGTTGAAAGTCAGGTTGCCACTCCAGATGAGTTGACCCTCGCGCGCCGCGCCGTTGGCGCTAATGACGCCCGTGGTGTAGGGCCGCGACCCGCAAGTTCATTTTGTTTACCTTCGTCGATTTAGACTACATATTTTGTAATGAAAAACCCAACTATTTTTGTTTTACAAACGTTCATCAAGCTCCCCGGCGCTCACACATGGCATGAGCATTAACCAACCGTATGCGCGATTTCAAGCGGTCAAACCACGTTTAGCTGGATTAAGTTCAAACTGAAATCAAAACTTGACTGAACCTGATAGCAAAACTTGACTGAAACCCGGCGCTTTGCTTTGCAACACGGCTTTCAAGACGTTTCAACTTGCACAACCCACCCCACCGTGATGTTGTCGATGTCTCCGTTTTCATCTCCGAACGCCTCGACGAGAATGGCGCCCTTCTTGATGACCACATCATCCGAGAACTTCACGTCCTTGATGTAGTGGCGCAAGTTGAATTTGAAAGCAAAACTTGAGAGCAGTTTATCATATTTTAGTCTCAAGCGCTGATTGCAGACACCATAGGCGCTTTCAGCACGGATTTTGATACTGTCAAGCTTCACCGCCCTACCTTGATTGCCCCCCTCACGTGAAGCACCGGCTCCGTCGCATTCATCGGCGGCCGGCACAGCACGTACCCGTCCACGTTTGTGCCGCCTTCGAACTTGGAGGTGTTGACGAGCAGACTGGCAGGAGGGTCATTGAGAACGCCGCACTCGAACGAAGATCGGACGTGCTCGCATGACTTACCTTCAGGTGAATGCTCGAATGCTTATACAGATGCGCGGAGGAGGAGGAGGAGGAGGAGGAGGAGG